>Ga0307516_10000123_pt1 | contig 91472 bp, 115 predicted proteins | sample 19_EM_MG_FD_203310 | JGI IMG/M metagenome (GOLD analysis project Ga0307516, IMG submission 203310) | Populus trichocarpa ectomycorrhiza microbial communities from riparian zone in the Pacific Northwest, United States - 19_EM | ecosystem: Host-associated > Plants > Roots > Unclassified | place... | reverse complement strand
CGATCCATCAGCTGTTTTCCGTCAATCTTCAATACACGATCCCTTTCTTTCTTGATCTCATTCCATAGGCCAGAAGGATCGTAGTCCCACTTATCGTCGCTATATCTGTGTTTGAGCGACGTGTCGAGCAGTCCAATAATAATCCCGGAAGCCGTCTCAAGATCTTTTCGGTATTGGACGTACTCGTGGTGGTACCGGTAGAATTGCTGCATATATTCCGCCGTATTCGAATCGGGTTTGTCAGGATCATCGCCGATATTTGCGGATTCAGACGATTCAGCGGACTTGGATGCGGACGGAACGTGAGGTTTCATTGGCTGGGTAATACGTACCTCCGCTGGTAACTCCCCAGAGGCCCAATCCCCGGAGGTGGGCCTTCGCCTCCAGGGCCCACTCGTTGTAATTTGGTCCCGTTAGCAACGTAATGTTGCTATTGCTTGCCATCATGATTTTTGGTTCGCCGTATACGTGAGGTGAAAAAAAAAAATCGGTATGATAGTGGCCGGATGCGTCGCGGTGGGAGTCAGCTCTAAAGGTCTTATTTTCGAAGAGATTCAGTTATGGCACCGGGCTCATAACCTGATGAAGCGAAAAATAGGGACGAATAGGATGGAGAGGGAGAGAGAATGAAAATGACTGACTGACTATCGATCTATGGGAGCGGAAATGAGAGACATTATATACCCTGGACACGGCGATGTGGGCATCAGCTCCGCTGCCTCCACATCGCCCATAATGTCTCGCCGATACCCACAGCGCCGGTCTCGACTCCCTCAGCAAAGCATCCTTTCTCACCCAGAATCCAGAACATCTCAACGAAACCTAATGCAACAGAATCCAGACCACAGGAACGAAACACTAATGGTGCCGAGGCCACGTACGCAACACCCAACACATGCGTCAACAAAATCATGATATCTTACTCGTTTGCTCTGCCCCCGGCCGACCCAGCGCAGTCCAGGCCGACTTCAAAACCGGGACAGATTATTTTTTTTGAGGTGGACCAGGGCGGAGGGTAGGGGGAGCCACAACGGGCCGCCTTCGGTTTGGACAGTGGACGGGAACTAGTTTGTACGTCTCGCCATGATCAAGATACCTAGGTCGCATGCGAATAATGAATAAAATAAAAAAAAGGGCCGACTTCAAAAAATAGCTCGCTGGCCGGCGAGCTGTGGATTAGCTTGGACTGCCTCACGCAGGCCAGGACCGGCCCGGCCGGACTGTCGAGACCCCCGGCCCGACCCCGATGGTGATAACCGGCCGCGCCCCCCGTAACTCCACAATATGCTTTCTTGCCCGGAAGGAGTACATCTGACCGGAAAACAGGCTCCTCTGAAGCCATCCGTCTGACTGCGGCTTAGGCGTCCGTAAAGTTCGTGGCTCTTTCCGGGGTTGTTTCTCTTCTCGGGGCCGTTTCCGGCGCAATGGCAAAGGCAGCGCACTCCGCATCGTAGGCCTCCTGGTGGTAGCCCATGTACGATATTCACGGACGACCAGGCCGGCATCAGGCGGGTAGTCTCGGAGGAGCATGGCCCTGGCCAAATGTACGCGATCCAGGCAAGAAGACACATTGCGACGCTGCGGAGCGCCAGGACGGACATCACCATCGAGATCCGCTGGCGTTCGGCACACAAGGGTGCAGTGCGAACCACAGTCCAGTCTTGGGCCGTCGGACGGGACTGGACTGCCTGTCTCCACTCCGTTCATAGCTAGGACAGGACTAAATACAACCTGCCCCGTCCGTCCAACCTCTGGCCACTGGGACCGACGGCAGCCGACTGTCTGCACGCGCACGAAGCCGCAAAAATAGTGGTACCTCCGAAACCCAGCGAGATCTGAGATATCTCAACGAGACCGCTATTTCCAGCGGGTGTTTGGCAGGAGCTGTATTAACTGGTTGTGGTCGGGGTGCGAGTTTTCGCCAAAGCTGATAAAGGAATTTTTCAATCCCCTGATACAATCACGTTACATAAATATTACATAACTAACAAGACTAGTGCCGTCCGTCCAATAGCTTGGACGAGCGGGCCCTGTCCTCCACATCACGGACTGAACGGACTCCCAGAGTAACGTACTCTCGTCTCCACATCACGGAATGGACGAACCATCCCAGTACAGTCCGTCAGAGTTCGGACTAATTTGCCAATATCCCGCCCAGACCGGACTATCCATGGAGGACACCGCAAGGGTACCGGACGTCCCAGGAAACGAGAAGGCTGACGAGTAGCCCGCGGCGGAGGAGCCAGAAGCCCGCGGGGTAGAATGGCTAGAATACTCGGATCAGACGGAGGCGCGGGCGACGCCACTCCCCAGACCGCTCGCACACCTCAAGCGAGAGAGGTCTCCGAGAAGGAGACTGGACAGAAACCCGCCAATGGGCTGGAGGCCAGACCACTAGGAAGGAGTACGAGATGCCTAGCAGTCAGAAGCCGGACGGGGCGGTTGCGGGTAGCTCCGGGAGGCTCGCCTATATGTTTTACCAGCTGAAGACGGGTCACTGCCTCACCGAGCAGCACCTAAACTGGACTAAGAGCCGACCCACCGCTCAGTGCTGGTGGTGTTTGTGCAGGACACAGGCGCGGGATTGACTCTTCAAGGTGTGCCCCGAGTAGAAGGCTCAGCAGAAGATCCTGTGGGCAGAGGTGCGGGAGGAAAGCGGGAGGGGGAAGAGCCGGTTCAAGATCCAGGACCTCCTTGCCGACGAGAGGTGCAGCCAGGTGGTACTTGACATCCTCTCCACCACAGATGTGGGAAGGCTGGTCCTGGCTGAGGAAGACGCAGGGAGCGAGGTGTCTGAGTGGGAGCGCAGGGAGCGCAGGGAGCTGGAAGAGGAGAGGAGAGGAGGGCGGAGGCGGAGGAGCTGGGTACCGCGGGGGGGCACTGCCGTTGTTCCTGCCCACACCCTTCCTCATGGCGTCCGCAGACAAAGGGGGGAGGGCTCGCTTTCCTTTGTGCTCTCTTTTGATATTTCCTTAGTGCGTGATATACATATCTTATTGGGACAGGCCTGGGCGGAGGGCAAAGGGGAGCTTGCAACCTGCCGCCCCTTCTATCTCGCCACGATCTTTCAAGGCCGTAGTTATACTAGTAGTGAATAAACCAAAAAAAAATCCGTGAGCCACCGCGGACGAAATACGAACACCCCGTGGCCAACCAAAGGACCGGCTACGCCCGACCCGTACGTACCCACCACCCACCATCGCGTCGAGCCACCAAACATTCCACGTGACATTATATCCCCCACACCGCACCTTCGCGAGGATCAGACGCCGAACCAACTAGCCGATTATGGAAGTGTAGCACTTACCAGCCCGGTCCGAAGATGTGATCGCAGACTGAATTTCCTCAAGCGAGTCGTGGAACTCCTGTTCGTCGTCCGTGTCCTCGTCGGTGTCCACATACCCACCTGGGTCTGGCACAAGTCTATAGCGCGGGTGCACTCGCAGGCAGAGGATGCACTTCCCATCTAGGCCACTCATCGGCGAACCGTCCTCGTATTCGAGCAGTCCAAGCCACTCCACCCGACGGAGCAATCCTCGCGACTCCGTCGGTAGAAGAAACCCCGTTTCGGTCTCGTCCAAGCGGTCCCCGTGGCGCCCGCAGACTGCTTCTGGACAGCACGGCCTTATTTTCTGCACCGAGACGCCTTTGGAAAGGTTGCGCCACCGTGGGCACTCAGTTTTCTGGTAGTCGCATTCATAGGCGTCCTTGCAGCACCACGGGCATAGCAGGTAGTCTGCCAACGAACTAGATCCTGCGTCCACTGAGCAGAAGTAACAGTCGTCCATGATTATATCGAAGCGACTATCATAATTTTCGTCAAGGTCGGCAGGGTCGAGATTGCACATCCGCAGGACACGGTACCATAGGACGATGGCAGCTTGCTTCAGTTGGAAAGCGGACTCCCAGGCGGCTTGAGACGGCGAACGACCGCATCGGTCAAGAGCACGGGGGTCGGCACCGTTATCGATCAGGAAGACAAGGTGGAGGCAAAGGGTGTTATAGTCGCAGGTGAAATAGTTTACGGAAGCAAAGGGTTCCAAAAAGAAATGATGGAGAACCGTGAAACCCGAAGCCGGTACTGTAGCTTTCAAGTTCGCACCTCTGCTAAGCAGCTCGAGCAAGACCTCGTGCATACGCGGCCATTCAGACCGCCCTAAACAGAGGGATTCCGTGGCTATGGTGATTGGACTGAGGAGAATACTTGGGGCAGTTGATGCAGTTGGAGGTGAAATGTATCTGTGTATTAGAAGTGGAGTATTGGCATCGCGACCCATCTGTAACAACAAGCGAACAGCCTCAAGATTTGCATATTTTAAGGCATCCACGAAGCACCAATCCTCATCATGAGCAAATTCAACCAATGCCTTCAGTGTGCGTGGACTCTGGTTGTACAACAGACTTAGTGAGAAGAATAAGCCAGGATAGGTCATTAGGAGCGTATCCGCACCGCGTTCGAGGAGTCGCAGAGGGAAGTCTCCCCATTCGGGCGCAATTCTCGTGACCGCATGTTGCAGTTCCCTTTCGCCATTGCTCACATCTGCTCCTTCCTCTAGCAAGCCGAGAGCTGTCGAGAGTTGATTACCGGATATCGCATACTGACGGATCCGTCAGCCCACGTGGTTTCGACAGCGCAGCGGCCCCAAGCAACTCACCGAGAGTGGAGTTTCTCCATCAACGGTTCGGTCATTGGGCGACGCTAATCCTCTCCGGAAGAGATCTATGATACCAGCAAAATCCCCTTTCAATGAAAGCATAAAGATTGGAGCATCGCACGGCAGTATGTTCTGTTTCGAAAGAGTAATCGAGGGGGACAGGGACCAAGCCTGCTGACGAAACTGCATCCAAAGCTGCAATCGAAACTGTCCAAAGATCGTCTTCCAGGTCATGAAATTGATAGCTAACTGATACTGCGTGTCCGTGATCCGGCGAGAATGAGGTGCCACTGTTGCCGTCTTCATGTAGCGCACTTGCTGGATCCCCCAGCACTGGTAGCAGTTGCAATCCCGGGAACAGGCTCTCCTTCCGAACCTCAGGGACTGGGCCAGCAGCACGCGGCCTGATTCTCTCGGTGTTCTTAGGCCCGAGGTGCGTGACTGTTGATACGCGGTTTCTCCGCTTTTCGGTGCACCGGTGGACAGGTTACGGGAAATCTCCAACATCTCGAGTATAGGAGTCTCCAGCCTCGCTATTGAAGCCCTACGGGTAACTACGTTTAGCACCTCTTCGTGCATCCTAGGGGGAGAAGGGAGGAACCGACTGCGTCGCGAGCGCCAGAACAAGATTCAGAACACCGACATGTGAGTCCAGCTTCCTGCTAAGCTCCTTGGCCTCCTCGTTCTTCCTGAGCGCCCACTTAGTCTTAGCCCAAAGACTTGGATTGTCCCGCAGATCGTCCACCAGTTCTCGCAGCGCCTTCATGTCCTGTCGTAGAATGGCAAGGTTTACACCGCTGCGTAGCAACTGATCCTCGGACAGCAAGCTCAGCTCTTCGAGGTGCGCGACGATCGACTTGAGGGTGGAGAGGGAATCTCGGATCCTGGTGACAGCCGCGGGCGCATCCTTCCAGGAGTCGATGAGTTTCGAGTACCTGGTGACGAGATCGGCGAGAGCGATGAATCCGGCGACGCTAGCGGCGACCTCCATGGCTGCGAAGTGGTGATCTGGTAGTGAACAGGCTAGCTGGTTTTGCGTGGGGACAGCTCAGTATGTACGATGAAGAAAGCTGTGCAGAGTGCGGGCTGAGCGGCAAGACCTACCCCGCTCTACACCTGCACAGCCCCGTTCTCGAGCCAGCCGCACCACTCGCTGAACGGTTCTCTTTTTTTTTATTTGTTCATTAATCGCATGCGCCCTATCCAGATCATAGCGACGTGTTAAGAACAAATCCCGTCAACTACGGTCATATCGACATGGAAGCGCCGACACAAGCAAAGCCGTATCGTAAAGACCGTTACCAGCCTACAAACGTGACCCGTTCTTCCTCCTCCCACAGCACAGCTCACCCGCACCATTTTCCCTCGTTGTTTTTTTTTTTCGGTTTGCGTGGCTTTTATGGCCTGAAGACGGTCACATAGTGACATAGACGCCCCTGCCGAGCTTTATCGGCTCAGGGCGGGACGCTCACATCTTTCCGTTTCCCGCTCTTCTCCCCTCCTTCCCTTTCCCTTCGTGCTTCCTCTCAACCTTCTCCCTTCCGTCTCCCGTCTCACCGCCACACAATGCGGACCCCGTGCGTTGACGGCTGTGGTTACGCGGGATCGGTCTCCACGGCCGCATGCTCCGAGTGCATGAGAGTTAACGTAGAGAAGGTATCCCTCTGCTGCTTCACTGGAAGGGCAGCTCGTTGCAAGCTCTGCTTTGCCCTCCCGCGCTGGCCTGTCCCGAAAGTGATAGAGCGCACCAAGGAAATTACAAAAGAAATGTGAAATCTGCTCCCAGTCCTCTTACTCCTCTTTCTCGGAAGTTATATAGGAGAGCGGAACCTCTCCTCCTCGGCGCCCAGTTCCTCGGCCTCTTGCCTCCTCTCCTATTCCCATTCTCTCTGCTTCCGGGTTCCCTCCCCGACGCCTCGCTCTGTGCGCCTTCCTCAGCCAGGGCTGGGACCAGCCTCCCCACGTCCGTGGAGGAGAGGAGGTCCAAGATCTGCTGGTTGCAGCGGTCGTCGGCGAAGAGGTCCCGGATCTTGTACCTGTCCTTACCCTCTCCCTGTCTCTCGTCCTTCCACTGCCCACAAGACTTTCCGCTGGGCATTTCCGGTGCGGACAGCACTTGAAGAGGTGCTCCCGCGTCTGGGTCCTGTAGAGGCTGCTTCTTCATCCACGCGAGGTATTGGCCAGTGAGGCAGTGGCCCGCCTTCAACTGATAATAGGAAGCTCGCAGCAAGCCCGCTTGTTGGCGTTTGCTGGGCCAGAGTCCGGCTTCTGGCGTGGTCCTCGGTGCCGGCTGTACCTGTATTTCTTCCCGGAAACCTTGGGCTCTGCCCATGCCTTTGCTTCCTGCCACTTGGCCTCTGTGATCGAGCGCTTCAAGTGTGTCGGTAACTTGGGGGGTTACCGTCTTCGCCCATTTGTTCGTCCGCCTTCTCGTTTCCTGATACCTTCCCCCCACCTTTGCGCGCAGCGCACCTGCGGAGTTCGATCGCAACTCCCGGCCTTCTCCGGCGGATGGTCGCAATGTGCTTGCAGCTTCCTTGCCTCAAGGGCATACCTCTGGCCGGGGCAAGGCCCGCCCAAGCCCACCCTTCGGATCACTGCTTGGGCGTCTGTATAGATGACGTGATGCGCTGGTGGGTGAGAGGCCGGAGGGTACATAGCGATGAGACCTTTTTTATTTAATCAATACTCGCATGTCACCAGTTTTTTGACTATGACTGAAGAGAAGGGATTTACACCTTCGAAGGGGCCCGACAAGCCATAATTCTCAATGAGACGTTAGAGCTACCCTGGACTAACTCGATAACCGCGAGGATTATTCATCTCAGCTCAGACTCCAAAACGGTGAAGGCGGATGAGATAAAACCCTCCCTAGTCCTTATTTGTACCGAGACCTTGGCCAGGGTCCGTGTAGGTTGTTTACGACGAATGCAAAGTCCTGGACAATTAACTGGCAGTCCAAGTCTGTGGAGTGCTCTATTCTATCCCAAGATGACGGATTTAGACACACCCCAGATCTGGGGAGTTTATCTAGAGGCAGATCCTTACGCCTGAGTGTTGTGGACCACAACTAACTAGTCTAAGCTGTTCGTGTCCAAAGAAGATCATACCAAGGCTGCATCATGAGGAGTACATAGGTGTCCCAGATTCAACTACACTGCACTTACTGGAGGGAGCGAACTTCCGTAAGGAGCCTTGCTCAGTCAGGAGCGTTTCCTCATTCCAATCAATCTCCTTCCAATTATCTCTCCACGCGGAGAGAGTTTTATGGCTTCTCGGGCCAATAGCGATGAGACAGTCTGGTAGTGCTGAAGCTAGTCGGTCGGTTTGGTGACACGGGGCGAGTCACAAGCTGTGACGAGGTCATCCAGCCTCATATTAGCTCAAATCTCAAACTAAAAAAACAACAGCTCCCCCCTTAATTATCACAACGATCCCAGAACAATATAGAGTACAAAGATCATGTTAAGAATATCAGTGTCAAGGTCGAAATGCATCCGCCAAGCAATGTAAACGTTCTAAAAACACAAGAAGGATATGATCTCGCTATGTGAGCCCCCCGCAAGAAAACTCCCAAACTTCAATCGCGTACATAAACCCTAGAGAGAACAAGGAATCAGCTAGGAGTTCGATGATCCAGTTTATCGCCTATTGTATTCAGAGAACCTGCGAGGCTCACGCTCGTGTCTCGTCGTGTAGTCTGCTCTGGCGGCGAGCGCCCTGTCGTCGGGGCGGATCCTGTCTAGATGGATCCCGTCTCGGCCAGTTCTGTCGGGAAGGTTTCTGTCTTGACGAGCTCCGCCTGCATGAGTGCCATCGATGGATCCCCTGTCGGGACGCGGTCTAAAATCCCGTAGGTAGTCGGTGCGACCATCCATGTGGCCATGCATGCGGCCGCTACCTTGTCCCGAGCGGCGGTCCCTCGAACGCCTATCATCAGTTGGCCCGCCACGCCTTCCGTCTCCCAGCCAGACCCGACGGTGGTCCTCGGGTCTTCTGTCACCCCCAAAAGCCCGGTCTCCAGGACGGTGATCTCGTCTGTCCCCCGGATTCCTCCGATCTTCCGTCGGTCTCCCTGTACGCCTATGCCAGTCACTCCAATCTGCCTCCTTGCGCCTCCCGGCTCCAGAGCCGGGAGGAAGCCTCCTCGGCTGCGTCCACATTGCTCCTGGGCTGGCAGAACCGCGTGCGGGTGCGGAAATCGGTGTAGGAGAGCGGTGACGCCTGCGAGAAGATGATGGCAACTCGGGCCGATCGAGTGGCTTATAGATATTCAGGGGTGGCCTCTGCGGTGACAATGCCACTCTGATAGTTCTAGCGGTTGCATATGCACTGCCACTGGGCGATTCCGGTCGGGGGCTTTCGCCGGTACTCCCTGGAAACACCGACCGCCGCGCCATGACGATAGTTATGGGGCTGTCGGGGACTGGACCCTTCGCTGCTCTGTCCACAATGTCCTCTCCATAGTCCAGAATCCTATCGGCAGGGTCGTACAGGGCGGCTGGTAGGCGGGCGCGCGACAGAGTGGTGGGTTCATCCTTCGGTCGATGCTGCCTCGGACGCTCCAACTCCGCGAACTTATACACCGCTCGGACTTCCCTCCGCCGATGTTGCCTTGGGCGCTCCAGATCCGCGAACTCATTCATCTCTCGGTCTGTCCATGTGCGATTCTCCCTTGGCTGGCGCTCCAACGCTCGTGCTTCCCCCGCGAGTTTGTCATTTGTCCACTCTTCCATTAGCCATCCCCTCTGGCGGTCGTCCTTTGTATTCCTCTCGCCAAAGGTCCTTTCGATACTGGGCCTATCACGCCCACGATTCGTCACAGCAGTCGCCGGCCCCGATCGAACTCGGTCAGCATTCGCCACACGACCTGGCGATGGGCTTCTGGCCTTGAGATATCCCGTAGTCCGCCCAATAGGGTCGCCTCCCTTTTTCAACTTCCCAAGCATCAAGCTGAAAGAAAAAGGCGGCTCTCTGGGTTCCATCTTTGGCTCCGGAGACGGAGTCGGCTGGTATGTCAGACCTGTCAGGTCGTATGAGGGCGTCTTCATATGGTTACTTCGTTGCTTAGTTGTGGGTTTGATGGGCTTATGGGTCTCCGCGGTCCCTACGGCTGCCAGCGCAGACACTGGAGGAGTCGAGGGAGAGGCAGGTGTCTCCTTTGCGCTCTCCGGTAATTCGGCCTCCGCCCTCCGCATCTTGCCCGCCTCCTTCTGTGCCTCGGGCTCAACCTTCTTGGACTCGTGGCCACTCTTCTGTGCTTTTGGCTTCAGTTCCGGTTGGAAAGCGGCCTTCTGTGGCGCTTTCCTCTTCCTCAAGACAGCTCCAGCAGTCGGCCGTTTGACCGGGATAACATCCTTCCGAGAAGCCTTCCTCGGCATAGCCATCCTCGGAGGTGTGGCCCCGGGCACTGCTTCTTCCATTTCCTCGAATTCCTCCGACCACCTGATATCCCTAATCGTAACCCTCTTGGCCCTCTTAGCCGGCGCCGGCCGCTCCTCACCTTCACTCTCATCCGTGGTCGGGCATGGCCTCTTCTTCTTCAATCTTCCCGGAGGGGCCTTCCCCCCCGCCGCCCGAGTGCAGCCAAGCTTCTTCCCCAGCGCGGCAGCCTTCCTCCTCGTCTCGGGCGGGCGATTTTCCTTCTCCGCCGCCCCGAGAATGTCCTCGGCACGGGCCGACCTCCTGTTGCCCCGCACGCCCGAAGCCAGATCCAAGATGTGTTGTCGCGGCAGCTCCGAGGTCGCAAAGTACCCTTTCAGCGCGGAAGTGAGTCTCGTCCGCGCCGGCGGCGGGGGCAGCGTGCTGAAGTCGAAGTTCAGTGCGTCGGTCGCCTCGAGGACCAGCGGCTGCCTGCAGGGGTTGTATGGCACTAGGTCTCTGGGCGTTTCGGTGCGGCCGTTCTGCAATGGAGACGAGATGTCAGTCAAGCCGTCAGAGATGGGGATGTGGAACGAGGGACGGGGTACGGACGCTAGTGAGGGCTTTCAGGGCCAGGAACTCTCTGAGCGTGCGTGGCCCGGGTGACGGCGACAGTGGACACGAGGGAGCGAGCGGAGGGCTGTCCATATCCATAGCTACAGTGGGGGGAGGGTTGCTATCCACGGGGACAGTGAGGGGAGGGCTGTCCACATTTATGGGGACGATAAGGGGGGTATTGACAGTATCCACGGGGACAGTGAGAGGAGGCTTTCCCACATCCATCGGAACAGTGAGGGGGGAGTTGTCGATTTCCACAGGGACAGCGAGGGAAGGGACGTCCACATCCATGGGGATAGTGAGAGGAAAGTTGCCAATATCCACGGGGACAGTGAGAGGAGGGTTTTCCATAGCAATGAAGGGAGTGATGTCCACATCTATGGGGACGGTAAGAGGGGAATGAAAATTGTCGATATCCACGGGGCCAGCGAGAAGAGACATTTCCACATCCATGGGAACAGTGAGGGGAGAGTTGTCGATATCCACAGAGACAGCCAGGGGAGTATCGTCCGCACCTATGGGAACAGTAGGAGGACCGTCGATATCCACAGGGGCAGTGAGGGGAGGCGTTTCCGCATCCATGGGAACAATGAGGGGAGAGTTGTCGATATCCACAGAGACAGCCAGGGGAGTATCGTCCGCAAAAATGGGAACAGTAGGAGGACCGTCGATATCCACACGGACAGTGAGGGGAAGCAATTCTGCATCCACGGGAAAAGTGAGGGGGGAGTTGTCGACATCCACAGAGACAGCAAGGGGAGTATCGTCCGCACCTATGGGAACAGTAGGAGGACCGTCGATATCCTCAGGGGCAGTGAGGGGAGGCGTTTCCGCATCCATGGGAGCAGTGAGGGGAGAGTTGTCGATATCCACAAAGACAGCCAGGGGAGTATCGTCCGCACCAAAGGGAACAGTAGGAGGACCGTCGATATCCACAGGGGCAGTGAGGGGAGGCGTTTCCGCATCCATGGGAGCAGTGAGGGGAGAGTTGTCGACATCCACAGAGACAGCCAGGGGAGTATCGTCCGCAAAAATGGGAACAGTAGGAGGACCGTCGATATCCACAGGGGCAGTGAGGGGAGGCAATTCTGCATCCACGGGAACAGTGAGGGGGGAGTTGTCGACATCCACAGAGACAGCAAGGGGAGTATCGTCCGCACCGGTAGGGACAGTAGGAGGACCGTCGACATCCACAGGGGCAGCGAGGCGAGGGCTGTCCACAGCCATGGGAGCAGTAGGGTGTGAGCTGTCGATATCCACGGGGACAACGAGGGAAGTATCGTCATCATCCAACGGGACAGTGAGGAGAGGGTTGCCGAGATCCATGGGTACAGTGAGCGGGGAGTTTCCGACAGCCATGGGGACCGGCGACCCCAAGCGTTGAGGGTCAGCTTCCATGACGGCGGTAGTTGCTGGTGATATCTGGGGGGGGGAGCTTGGTGTTAAAGAGCAGTGGGTTGAGGGGTTAGCAGTGGGCGGGGTGGTGGGGTGAGGGCATGTGTAGAATACAGCGGGGTGGCCGACGGCGAGGTGGCCAGAGAGCAGCACCCTGCTCCGAGCACACACAGCTGCCGGGGTGACTACGTGTATGCGTAACCCACATGTCCGGGAAAACAGTGCGGCCACCTTTGTGTTACAGCAGTCGTCAGTGGCCGCAACCAGGAGGACGCTTCACCGGTGTCTGCTCTCGAGACGTGTTCCCCTCGATGTTGTAGCATGTCTTCTGTATGCTTAGTCAGTCACCGTGACTACCGCTGTTATAGATATGGGCAGCGGCGTCATATCTTCACAAGACAACCATCACACCGACCATCCAGCGAGTGATGCGGTGTGGACCGTACTGTCGAACGGCATCATTCGTGGCATACACGCACAGAACGAGGCTGGCGCGCAGAAGACGGACAAGAGGCGCGGGGAGGAAGGACAAGAGCGGATTTATCGGAGTATCGGCGGCAGTGGTCACGAGTTCTCACACGCGCGGGCCAGCCGCCAAGCCGGCGCCCCACCAAGATCAAGGCGACTTCCGAGCTCCAATCCTCCGACACAGGCGAACACGAACAACAACCTCCCGCGATGCCGCCACGACTACCGCTCTCACTGCACCGGACGCTCGCGAGCGCACTGCGACAGAGCCTCCACCGGCCCGCGCCGCTGCTATTCCCTGCGGTCCGCACGTACAGCGCCGGCCGCGGATGGGGCGGCGGCGGCAAGTCCAGGACGACGGCGATGGCGGCGAAGCCGGTGTGGGTGGCGGACGAGGCGATCGGCGTGCTCACGATCGACTACGTCGACGGCGACGGGCAGTTCCACGAGGGCGTGCGGCTGCGCGACGTGCTCGCGTCGATCGACCGCACGACGCACGCGGTGGTGTGCATCAACTCGCATGCGGACGCGGACGTGCCGCGGCTGTGCAAGCTGCTGACGCGGACATCGCTGGAGGAGCACGTGAAGCGCTCGTTCCGGGCCGAGCGCGAGTCCCGCCGCAAAAGGCGCGAGACGAGCCCGCAGAGCGTGCTCAAGGAGGTCGAGTTCTCGTGGGCCATCAGCGAGCACGACCTCGAACACCGCATGCGCAAGGTCAGCGAGTTCATGCTCAAGGGCTTCCGCGTGGCCGTCTCGCTCGGGACCAAGCGCGGCATGGCGAAGCAGCCCCTCGGCACCATGGTCGAGCTGCTCGGACGCATCCGCGAGACGTGCGCCCAGTGGGGGAAGGAGTGCCGGACCGAGGGCACCGTCGGGATGCGCTACACCATTCTGTTCGAGGGCAGACGGCCGCCGACTGGCGACGGGGATGGCGGAGACGAGGGGGGAGAGGACCCGGCCATGGATGAGGCTGGCGAAGACGGGGGGGAGGAGGACCAGGCCGTGGACGAGGCTGTCGAAGACGGGGGGGAGGAGGACCAGGCCGTGGACGAGGCTGGCGAAGGCAGGAGGGAGGAAGAAGGGCCGCGGGACAACGAGGGGAAGGAGGAGGAAGAAAAGCCGCGGGACAGCGAGGAGGAGCGCGCGAACGACGGATGGACGGAAAAGCTCAATCCGAGCAGCTGAACTGCAGAATCGTATTCCAGCCTTGTAGCATAGAAGATCCGCACCGGCCGAGTATATAGGTATGTAACAAAAACATCACGGAGAAAGAAAGAAAAAAGCGCCTTTCGTCACGCAGCCACATTCGCCGCGCCACGCCGCGCCACACGCACTAGGTACATACATAGATACCTGTCATACATATGCGAAAGCGGGCTTTCTAAGTAGATAAGTACATAGGGTAGTTACATACTACATACATACACGTCGCTTCGGCAGCACAACAATCAACCCCACGCCACCATCACCACCACCACTACCACAACCACCACCACAACCACCACAACCCACTGCCAAACACAATGCACCCGCGCATCAACGCGGCGTATCTGGAGCAGTTCGTGAACCAGACGGTGCGGATCGTCGGACGCGTCAGCGACGTGCGCGAGGACTCGGCGATCGTCGACGCCAAGGGGCCGATAAAGCTGCTGCTCGGCCGGGTGGGTTCTCCGACCCGGGGGGGGGCGGGGCGTCCGTCCGTCGCTCCGAAGAAGAAGAAGGAGAAGAAGGAGCTGACGGGGTCAGCAGGATGACGGTCTGACGGTCGGCAACGGCGTCGAGCTCGTCGGCCGCGTGCAGCCGGGACTGGAGGTAAAGGTGCTGACGAGCTGGGACCTCGGCGACGCCGTCGGTACGTCCCTCCCCCCCGTGACCCAGGAGTTGTCCCGTTGCTGATGAAGGTAGCAGACTACGCCCTCCAGGACGCGGTCGTCGACGTCACCCACCGCTACAAGTCGCTGTTCTACGACTAGACAGCCGAAAGCGGTTCTACCCGTAGTTGTTTCCCCCCAGGGACGAGAGGGGGGGGCGGGAGGGCGGGGCGGGAGGTTGTGCAGTGTGGATCCGATGGAAAAAAAAAAAAAAATTGTAAAAAGATTCTAGAAGAGTGTGCAATCGTCCAATTCCAATCCCAGTCGGTCCCTCACTTCCGCCCGCCCAATGGGGGCCCGCCCGCTGTCGGAAAAAAAAAAAAGAGAGGGTGGTATGCATGCACTGTGAGAAGATGATCCAGCTGCACGGCGAGAAAAGGAAGAGCCAACCGCACGGCGAGAAGCGGAAGAGCCAGCTGGAAAAGCCTGCCGTTTCTCGTCTTTGCGCGTGGATGTCTAGGTGACAGGCCGTGATTCGGCCGAACAGCGCCGACCAGATAACAGTGCCAACGACGTATCTATCTAAACACCGGGCCAGTAGAGTAGATATTGTATCAACATAGCTCTGTTTGCGCAGAATTGATACACATACCTCAAAACACGGCGAATCGCCCCCACATTCCCCCTGTCTGGGCGACTCCGCGCCTGCCCGCAAACCACTCTATCTATGTACGCATGTATCTGATCGGCCGTCGTGCAGAAGCGCAGAAGAAATGTACACAGGTGGCAGGTGGGTATATCAGCCGGCTAGGTATATTGTCTCTCCCACCAAATCGCGCACACAGCCTCCCCCAGATATGTACCCGGCGCTATGAACAAAAGTTAAGAACACCCACTCTGAGCACTCTTGGAAAAAAAAAATGAAAAGAAAAGAAATCCAGCAGAAGTGCCATGTGTCGTCGCCCAAGCCCATCGTCCTCATCGTCCGTTGTCCGCGCGCCCGCAAAATGAGTTCCCATGCACCGATAAACAGCATCCCCGAAACACCCCAGCCTCAGATGTGTTCATACACAAGAATAAAGAAACAAAGAAAGAAAGAAAAAGAAAAAAAAGGAGCAGGGCTCCCAAATCAAAGAAGAAAAAAACCAATGCCACGCTCACCCATCCCACCTGATTCTAAGTATGTGCTCCAGACCAGAACGCCACAAAACACGAAACAAAAGAAATAGATCCGTATGTAGTGAGTGACTGTCGTCTCCGTGAATTCGTCACACCGCCGTGACCATCCCCGCCCCGCCAAAGACCTCCTCGTATCTCGGTAGCTTCGCGGCATCCTCGATGGTGATTTCGCCCGCTCCCTTCGCCGTCGGCGGCCGATCTGCGCCGTCATCGGCGGGTCGCTCCGCTTCCGGCTCGGTGGGGACCATCTCCTTCGTCTCCCACATGATCCGGTACCGCTTTCCCTTGACCACCACGAACTCGCTCTGCCTGGGTGCATCCGCGCATAGCACCGCCACACACCGCCGGGCCAATCGCAGATCCGCCTCGCGGGTGATTCCACTCCGCGGCGCCCATTTCCCTGCTGCATCGAACGCGTGTTCCTCCGGCGGTGCCGCTGAGCGTAGCGTTGACGACGGCTCGGCCGCTGGCATTGCCCTCGAAACTGTCCCTGGGGTCGCCCCGTTCGTGAGTTGGAGATCGTGGGCGATGACGTCGGGCTGCTCCTGAACCACCTGGAGACTTGCCGCAGTCTCGGGTGCTGTGGCAGGAGCGCCGGAGGTAGCGTCCGTGACCGCAGCGCGTCTTCTCCGTCGGCGGGGGAGCGTCTGATAGCGGGGCAAGGAGCGCTCCTCCAAAGAGGGCGACACATCGATTGCGGCCGAAAGTGCTTCTAGCCAGCCAAGGTACGGCTCCAATGTACGGCACGAGATCAGGAATTGTACCGTTTGGACACGCAACCTGATGGCGAAGTGCCTCCTGCATTCCAAGCGTCAGCACCACCCCTCGAGGAACCAGGACGGATGCACCCACTTCTTATAGTCAGTGGCCGTACCGACCTCGGCGAGCTGGAGCGTGTAGCTCTCCAGCAACGAACCCGCCCGCCAGCCAGCTGGTTTCGAGGCGTCGACCTCCTTGGAACTCCGGGAATGCCACGGGGTCCGTCTCGCCTTGTGGACTTCGAGCTTTGTGCCGTGAAGGACCAGGTAGCATTTTCTCCAGCGGCGGTTATGAGCTTGTTCGAAAGCTATAAAAAAAAACCCCGCATCAGCACATCTCTCCCGCTCCCCCCGTCCCACCCCCTCCTCACAAAGTGCTACTCACGACTCTGGAGCTCCATCTTGCGCTCAAACATGGCTTCGCGGTGAAGCGAGCACGTATACGGCGGCAATTCCTCCCGCCCCTCCTCCTCCCTCGGCAGGATCTTGAACCTCGAAGGGGGCAGCCCGCTGTTCTCGCCGTCGATAAACGAAGCCACCGAGGGAATTGCGGGCGTGGAGGCGTTCGGGAAAGAGTTACGGTAGCTCGGAGAGACGGGGCGAGGAACCGCAGTGATCGATCGGCGCAATGGATTCGAGAAGCTGGAGCACAGGCGTGACTCCGCCTCCTTCACCGTCTGGCTCAACCGACGCATCGAGATACGGGGTTCCGAAGATCTGCCCGCACGCAACACGGCGATGACGCTGACCGTCGAATCGAGCTGGCCGAGCTGTCTCTCTCTCCGCTCTTTCCTGCCTTGCTCTCCTCCGATATCCTGACCGACGCGTGGGGCCTATTGTGTGCGTTCGTCGGCAGTGGTGATAAGGTGGACGATGGTCGGGTGAGAGCTTTGTGCTCTCAGGTGCTTTTTAATCCGGGTTCCGGCAGCGGCGGCCAGATGAGTTAGAAGCAAAAGGAGTGTAACGCAGTGCGGCTCTCCCAGTCTTTCTCCAAATAAACAGAATCGGAGTCCGTCGATCCCCTGATCCTCCCGGCTATGTATGGAGACGTCGGTTGGGAGAGGGGGAGAGTAGGGTGTATGTACAAGTATGCAGTACGCCGTGTGTCGGAAATCTGGGGAGGGTTGAGGATGCAGGAATGCCAACGACGACACAGCCCGGGACGAGTTTGGGGGGGAGGAAGAGTGATGTGGAGAGAGCGAGGGAGGTTATTGGTAGAGCAGGTAGAGAGGTTGGTGGGTCAGGGTGGATATCAAGGACCAAACCGACGACAGGCCGAACCGGAAGATCCGGCTAGGGCTGTGCATAAATCGGAGGGGAGGGTTGATTTAGAACTAGAAAAATATCCCGTTTTATAAAGGCGTCGCTCCGGGGCGAGGTAGATTGGAGGAAAATATCTTGGGAGTCGGAGGAGGCGGCGGAGGAGAAGGAGGAAGAGGAGGCGGAGGAGAAGGAGAAGAAGGGGCGTGAGAAGAGCACTCACTCGCTTTTGCAAGGGCCGGGATTGGGGGGGGGGGGGAGGGCAGCTTCAAATGTTTGACCGTGTTTTGGGCTGGCGGTGAGATATGTACCAGTCTACTCTCGGCATATGTCTGTATGGATCTGGCACTGTCGTTGCGTGTATACATATGAATTGCAGCTTCTGGGAATCCGGGGTGGGATGCAGAGTAGATACGGATGCGGGGATTGTGGGAGCCAAGGCCCATGATTTTATTCTGATTTTATTAATCTATTCGCGCTTCCTCTCTCTCCTCTCCCTCCTTTCCTTTTCGCGCGGACGGACGTCTTTACGGAGGACGTTCCTTTATGTTTCGCACATTCACGCGAGAGTAGCACACACGGGTCAAGAAAAGGTAGGTGGGAGTAAGCGAAGTAAAACCCTGCGGCTGTCCGTTCAAATCTGCGGCTCGGCTTCGAGCGTGCGGTGTGCATATATATTTTAAGGCCGAAAAACGATCCTCAAGCTCAGTGGAATCCAGCAACTGTGCTCAGCAGGCGAGAAAAGTGTGCGCGTGCCCACATAGAGTATATATGTATCTAGATAGACCATTGCCCAAGGACAATAACCTCTCGGCCATCTCCATCACCGTCCCCACCCACCGCGCCCAGACCATACGGCGGCCTACTCGAGTCAATCAGAGCAACGATGGAGGTTGTCACGTCTGGGGCTCCCAGCGCATGTATCCTAGGGTAGGAACGCTAGTGCGCCAGCGTCATCTTACACAAAAAAAAGAATATGTATGTTCGACTACATATCATATGTAGCCAGCAGTTTCGACTTAACCGATGCCCTCCCTACCCGTTGCCATGCACGCACGGCGGAAAAGAAAATAAAAATTACCGGCGCGGGAGGATGTGGGACGCAGATATGTACTAGGTAGTTAGTACATACCGGGGGTACATAAGATTGTTGCAGAACGAACAATAATGGTTGTCGGATAGCGCTGTTTTGTTTTGTTTTGTTTTTTCCCGGTTTTCTTCACCCAAAGCACGCGGCCCGCTATCAGACTTCATCCACAGCATGCGACCTATGTATATGGATGGATCATGTCTTCCCTCGATGCAGTGCCGCTGCAGCCGTGCGTACGTTGGTTGACAGGGCATATCCGAAACGCAGCCGCAAACGGACAAACGAGCCGACGGCGACGGTGGCTGTTCAACAACGCTGAGCAGTGTGGCGGACCAGGGGAGGGCGTGATTGTCGGCCATTATTCGCTCCACGTTGCTGCGATGGTGCTCGTCGTTGTCATCGCCGCCGCCGCCGCCGCCGCCGCCGCCGCCGCCGCCATTGCCGCCATCGCTGCCATCGCCGCCATCGCCACTTGTCTGGGCACCATCTAGCAGTCGCAGCCGGCAATGTATGTATGTATATACTCTAGAGTGGGATATGTAGTCCGTCGGCTAGACTTGTTGCCTGTCTGCCAAGGCGGCGCTGTTCTCCACGCGGAACACCTGACATCGATATATATGCTCCGCCGATCCAGCAGGATGGAAATACATTCATACCGCCCGGGCAGGAAAAGCGTGTATCTATGTAGATCAGTATGTGCTCTAGAGTAGCTCGAAGGAAAGACAGTACATATGGCTGTCGGCCGGTCCGTGTGGAGTGAGTCTCTCCCTTTCCGCCGCGGAGGAGGAGATCGCAATCCTTCGATTGGACCGTCCACTGTCCACTGTCCGCCGTCCACCGTCCACCGTCCCTGTCCACCGCTCAGCTGAGCCCCTGCACGCCGTCGGAGAACCCACATCTCTTTTTCACTTCCACTTCCACTTCCACTTCCCCCCCGACGGGGCCAGACAATCCAGCTCGGTCTCGTCCGGCCAGTCCAGCCGGTCCAGCCGGGGGGTGGGCCAGTCAGCGCCATACATATCTAGAGTAGATAGATATGTGAGTTGGCGAAAAGGAGCGAGGACCGAGGCGTGGGCTCGTTGCATGCACGCCATGCGATTTGCATGGAATCGGCAGTTTGAACGATCCGAGAAGTATGTATGTAGTCATCTAGAGCATACAGCACAGAGAGCGAGAGAGCGAGAGGATGACGAGGGCTGCAGCTTCTTTTTGTTGTTGTTGGATGGACATCGCGCCATCGCGACATCTCGACTTCCGCTCGCACATTGCCCTTTCTTCTTCTTCTTCTTCCGGGCACGGCTGCACCGAGGCTGGGATCGTCAGCATCTCCAGCTTCAGCTCCAGCTCCAGCAAAAGGGCCTATATCTATACCTAGATAGACTGGTCCGACATGCACCGGCTGGATGTTCCTCCTTCCGGCTGTTCCACGCCACCCCAGCGGGGGAATAAAAAGGAAAAAAAAAAGAGAAAAAAAAGAAAAAGAAAAATGGACGCGTGAGCGAAAGTTGATCGTTGATTCGCGCGCAAAACGGTCGCCGTCTTCTCCTCCCCCCCTCCCACCACGTGCGCATAAGTGGTGTTATGGTATGGTATGGTATGGCATGGTATGGTATGGTATGGCATGCATATGATACATAAAGAGGGAAGAAAAAAAATGAGTGTCTCGTGAGCGGCCAACTCGAGATTGCATCGTCCGCGCCAAGACACACCCCGTGAGCGAAGCAGATGGCAAAATGCTATGTAATGTTTGATGCTGCTGCTGAATGACGACGAAGGAGGCCGTCGTCGTCGTCGTCGTCCCTCCACGCAGTATCTATCTACCTACATATCTACGCGCGCTGTCTCGCCGGCGCGATCAGCAACAACTGCGGCGTCCGATTTGTTTGTCCGCAGAGTGCTCCGTAGCGTTTTTCTGTTTTTGTTTTTTTCTGCTTTTTCATTACTCGCATACATAAAAGTAGATACATAATGTAACTAGAGTATAACTAACTATATGCAGGACTGAAGACACGGAACGACAAACTCGCGTCATCGGGGGTCACTTCCTCTCTCTAGCTCCCCAGGCTCTCCGTCCCAACCTCTAAAACTCAGAGCAGGCGCCATTTCCTCAGCTTGGTTTTAATTTCATCACATCCTCCCCCCCCAGCTCCGCACGCCGAGGCATCATCCCTCAAAACCCTCTCCGCACGAGCTGTGCATGTCATCCCAGGACAGGTGAGTTTCCATCTGACATCCCAGGTCACTTTGAAATATAACGACGCTCGATTCTGTCGGAAGAGCACTTCTCCGGGGAGAGGGGATGTGTGTAGGTTCCACCACCAAATCCCAGAAATCAGAGGTAACTACAGCATCACGCATCTCCCCTCACCGAGAGGCGCTCAAGTGGTCTGTCCTTGTCTTATCGCACATTTCCGCGAGAGTCGCGGCTTCACGCGTCCACCCATGGACGAGGAATCAGGTTTGTAGATATCCAGAGTGCACCAAGCAAAGAGGCTCTCTCTCGTCGATCGATGGGTCCCAGCATCCCGGAAGTTTACATCAGGCGAGTTTAAGGACGAGAGCGCTCTGTAGCTGCACAGTTACGTCGCGTCGTCTGCCATCCCATGTGTGTATCTATGTAGGCAAGTATGCATCCATGCAGAGTGAGTGAGTGAGCAGTGAAGACAACCCGAATCTCGGATCGGGACGGGCGGGAGAGGAATGTAGCGACAGGGCTGGCCGTAGGTCAGACCTGCACCCATCTGGTACGTAGAGTACATACATCATATCTACGAAGAAAAAGAAAAAGAAAAAAAAAAGAAAAAAAAAGAAAGAAAGAGTCGACAAGAAACAACGCGCACAACCCATCCGCGACGGAATGGATTCGGAATTTCGTTCGACCGAGTGCCATGTAGGCACCTATGTATAACCTAGATTATACATACCTATGGACCAGATAAATAAGTCGGTCCCTCCACCGACGCTGCAGACTATGTAGATATCTACACTATGTAGATATCTACCGTGCCGAACCCGCCATCCCGATGGACTTGGACATCCCTCGACGCCCGTGGCGGGGCGAAGCGTCATCTTCCCCGGAGTGGGATTCTGGCAATACGCAGACCGATACGGGAAAAGACAGGAAATGCCCCCCCTTTTCCCAGGCCGCTTTGCACATCTCGAGCGGCGGGGGATCTCAGAGCGAAGCCCAGCGCTGGGTGGACTGGACAAAGAACCGGCCGACAGCGGAAGCAGCTCCTCAAGTGCTGCCCAACAGCTGGAAGCACCAGCGGAAGATTCTGTGCGCTGAGGTGAGGAAGCGGACCGGGGGGGGGAAGCAAACATCGGCTCAAAGATCCGGGGACCTCTCTGCGGATGATGAGCGCTGGCAGTCAGGTCCGGCAATCTTGGACTTTCTCCCGGCTGCGGATGTGGGACGGAGGGTGCGGGATGGAGAGCGCTGAGGAGCATGCCGTGAGTGAGGCGTCGGAGCTGGAGCCTGGGGAGCGGGAGGGAGAAGACTGAGGAGCAGGAGTGCGCAGGGGGTGTTTGAACGCATAGGTAAGATATCTTGTTCTTTGGGTCAGGCCGGGGCCGAGGGGCAGGGGCGAGCCAGGACAGTGGACGGAAACGGGACTGTGGTGTGTCACCGTGATCTGGATGAAAGTCTCCGACACAAACTCTCACTCTTTGTGGCGACGAGCAACAAACAATGAGACACTGACTCGGCCCACGCCACTAAACTGGGCACACTGACTGCCCCGACGTGGGCCGTCCATGAAAAGCTCAAGACTCTGGATTAGATAGTCTTATTGAACCCCCACCGGCCACGGCAAAGGCTAGGTCACGTAAAAGGGCTGAGTGGGGTTTTGATGGGTGGCTGTGTGTTCGGGAATACTGCACGTACCTTTGGTCAAGAGAGAGGGAGAGAGAGAGAGAAAAGAAACCTCCCAGTGCATATCCAAGTAACTTGGAATATGCTCTTCTTTCCTTTCACACGGATACGCCCGGCCCCGTTTCAGATTCTATGACTCTTTCCCTCTGCAATCCTGGGATGCAAGTCCCAGGCTCTCCGCATGATCACTACTGGTCTCCAGATGAGGGTATTGAAAAAAAAAAAAAAAAAAAATCTTGGTGAGGCGGAGATACCTACCTAACCGCACTTCGGTAGTCAACGCAAATCATATGTCCTCCATATGACGGCCGTGGAATCCCGTGAATGAGCTGATGATGATGATTCATTAATCGTGTGCGACCCTATTGGATCATGACGATATTATATACAGTCCTTTCCTGTTCGCCGTCCGCTATCCCGTGAGTGAGCGCCGACGTATTGACAGTCTGTTCGCCAATCGCTCGAGTGAGCTGCCGTGCACGCCACCCATACTCGCACTGTGCATACCAACTGGTCATTACCGCAAGCAATCTGCCCTGCGGAGTCCGGCCCCGAGAGAGTCGGATCCGAGAGAGTGCAAGTGACGCACTGTCGAGAGTTCCCATCCCCTTCTCGGTCGAGATCATCGGCAAACAACCGTCCCCGTGCCCCGTTCGATCGATCATAGCCATATCATTCGCCACTCTCTCTTCACTGCTCCACCCTGTACGCCACATCTAAAGGTAACTACCCTCTATCCTCTCGCTCGTCCCCTGCGCGACGACGATCATTACAGATGCCATGCCATATCCCCCGTTTTCCGTTCCCATCACACAGACAACAACTAAGCACAGCACGTTGTACAAAACACCCCGAATAGCAGACGCGGAATGAGAGAAAGGGATCCGGCACCGAACCTAAATATTGGTACATGTACGATCAAACAGAAAGAAAAAAAAACATCCCACAGTAAGACAGAAAAGGAAAAGAAAAAGAAACAGCGAAGTGAAGCGAAAACACCTGGAACCAGAGTAGAACCGTAAAAGTACAGCCAGCGAATACAACAGAGCCGCGCACCGGGGGACCAACACTCCCCCCCCCCAACATCAACATCCACCGCCCTCACATGTTCCCATCGATCATGTTGAGCCGTTCTTGTGTGGTCTTCTTCTTGTTGGTCTTACCCTTGACGCGCTTCTTGCTGCCACCAAGGACAGGTCCGGGAGTCTCGGCCTCGCTGGGCTTTCCGGAGTCGTCGAAGCGGCCTTCGCCCTCGTGGTACCTGTGGAATCGTGTCAGCCACGCGGTGGTGAGCGTGAGTAAGAGGGGGCAAACTCACATGTCCTCGATATCGATGGTAGCGCTTGCTGGAGCGGACGTGGCCACAGCGGCCTTCTTCTTCTTCGCCTTGCCCTTGGCCGGAGCCTTCGCCTTCTGCTCCTCGAGCTCCTTCTCCTTAGCAGCGAGCGCCGTCTCGAGCGCCTCCGCCTCGTCCTTGTCGAACAACCAGGTTGCCACCTCGCGAGTACCCTTGAAATCGACGCTCTTCTTGGCGCCAGGGTCGCCTCCTTGGATGACCACGCGCTGCACCTCCTCCTTCTGCTGGGCCCGCTGGCGGATGCGCTCCTCGATGGTGCCCCTCGTGATGAGACGGAACACCCGGACCTGTTTGGTCTGTCCAAGACGATGGGCACGGTCCATGGCCTGGCTGTCGATCGTAGGGTTCCAGTCGCTGTCATAAAAGATGACCGTGTCGGCGGCGGTAAGGTTGATCCCAAGGCCGCCTGCGCGCGTACTGAGGATGAAGACGAAGATATCCGGGTTTGTCTGCCAGGCGTCGACCATGTCGCGACGGTCCTCCAGCTTCGAGGAACCGTCCAGACGCAGGTACCTGTGGTGGCGGTACGTGAGGTATTCCTCGCAAAGATCCATCATCCGCGTCATCTGGAAGTACAGGAGTACGCGGTGTCCGCCCGCCTTCAACTCCGTAAGCAGACGGTCCAGTTCGGCGAGCTTGCCGGAATCGCTGACGAAGCGTCCCATCGACGGGACCTGCACATGGCTGGCAGCCAATTTCTCCAGAGAAGGTCTCGGAAGCATTGGCGGCGGCAGGAATTCCGAAGGGTCGACCTTGTTCTCCAACAACAACTCGTCCTCGAGGGAGTTTGGGCCGAGAAGGAATCTCCTGGTCCTCTCGTTGAAAAGAAGTTGTTCCTGCTCAATGACAGCGCCCTGGTTGTGGCAGATCAGATCAATCGGTGGCGCCGAAACAGCCCTGAACGCCAGGGGGTCCATGCAGTTGAATCTCTCGTTCACCACCTTATCCTCCGATATCCTTAGGAGCGAAGCCATAACGCCCCCCTCGGTCGCCGTGGCGATCGGTTCCCTTGCCGCAAGATCGGTTACAAGCAGTCGCGCATACCAAGGCTGCCACGACCCGTCGTCGTCGTCGTATACAACAGAGAAACGCGGGGTCCGCTTCTGGCGAAGGGCCTCGAACTTGTCGATGAGCGAGTGGTGGAATGCCTTCGATGCCTCCCCAGGACTAGTGTCACTGAATAGAACCCACGAAAACGCGCTGTTTCGCTCCTTGTCGACTGAGGCCTTGATGCAGTCCGGTTTCCAGATATTGAATCGGTTGGTCAGGATGTGTTTCCTCAAGCCATGGTCAGAGTCAGAACCAGGCAGATCCAATCGGCCACCGTCCCTGTACACGAGCTTGGGAACTCGGTAACTGATCAAACTTCTGGCAGTGTACGGCACTTGTAGGATGGGACCCCCGCGCAAGAAAGAACCAGTCTCCGCGAACGATGTGAACGCGAGTGGCGAGCGAACATCGGCCCTCTCAAAGAGATCCGGATGGTTGCACACTTTGCGGAACTGCATGACGAGATTCATGAGCGTCTGGTTGTTGTCGTCGCCGGCTGCGGCCTTCTCGATCAGGTCCATAAAGCTGATCTTGTCGCGAAGGCCTCTGTAGAGCGAACGCTGTCTGTAGGTAAGCTCACAGAATACGTCCTTCTCGATCTTGTCTCCGAGCTCTTTTTGCACGTGCTTCTTCACACGGCGCAACATGAAAGGCTTGAGGATCATGTGCAGTCTCTCAAGTTGCTTCTCGTTCAACTGGGTGTTGCTCTGCGCGTGGCTTTCGATGTCTTTCGAGAACCATTCGCTAAACTCATCGTGGGAATCGAACAGGCTCGGCATGATGAAGTGCAGCAGGGCCCACAATTCCTGCATGGAATTCTGAATCGGAGTGCCCGTCAACAGGAGCCGGTTGCGACAATGGAACCCGAGCAAGGCCTTCCATCTGGTGCTGGACGAACTCTTGATGGCCTGGGCCTCGTCGAGGATCATGTACTGCCATTTCATCTGCGAGAAATTTGCGGCATCCTGAACGACCAGTTGGTAGGAGGTGATCAGAACGTGGAACGGGGAATCCCTAGTGTAGACGGGCGTCTTCCTGTCCCAGAATTTGCGCAGGATCTTCCTGTCCTTGGCACCGCCCCAATAAGGAATGACCTTGAAGTCGGGGACGAAACGGCTGATCTCCTGCTGCCAGTTGTGCAGCGTCGAAGAAGGCGCGATAACCAGGAACGGACCCCAGATGTTGTGGCGCTCGGCAAGATAAGCCATCACCGAGATCGACTGCACGGTCTTTCCCAAACCCATCTCGTCGGCCAAGATTCCGTTGATGCCCTGCTCGTACAGGTTGGAGAGCCAATTCAGTCCCTTCAGCTGATATTCCTTCAGCGTACAGTTGAGCATTTTCGGCTGTTCGATATCGACGTCGTCCATTCCCGCGGGGTTCTGGAAGTCCATCTCCTCGTCAAGATCCATAGCACCACCTTCGGATCCGCTAGGCTGGTTGAACGCCCGCGCCGCGTTCTTCGTCGCTTGGAGGTGATGTTTGGCGTTGGCAGCCGCCGCCTTCTGCAGCGCTTCTTCGTCGTCGAAGTCCAGATCCTCGAAATTGACGGCGCCTCCCGATTGCTGTCCCGCCATCGATAGCAGCTGCTGGGAGATGTCTCGCTTCGCGTCGGTGGCGGGCGCGGTGACCGCGTCGGCACCGGTCGACTTCTCGATGGCATCCGTTCTGATCTTTTTACCCACGAAGTGCGAATAGAGCTCGGTCTGCGTAAGAAGGAAATTAAGTTTCCTGGCCTGCCTCGCCGACTCTCTCACTTCCTCCTCCTTCTTGGCTCTCTCCATCGCCTCCTTCTCAGCACGACGGCGCATGTCCCTCTCCTCGCGCTCGTTCCGCTTCCAGAAACCCAGCATCTCACGCATGCTCCGTTTGGCACGCGCCTGGGTGTCCTTGATGTTCTTGGTGGTCCGAAGCTTCCATCTCTGGGCCTCCTTCGCGGCGAGCTGGGCCGTCTTGCGGTGGTTGGCCTGTTTGGTCGCGAGAGAAGTCTGCTGGGTGCGCTGCAGCTTTGGTATTTCCTTCCGGGCAATGTCCTTCCATATCTGATCGTACAACTGGCTGTAGGTCCTGGACGTATGCGGCACATACTCCTCCCTCGGAGCAGGTTCGGGCACCTTGGTATTGACCTCGGGCTCCTCAACTGGCACGGACGGCGGAGCCGGGGGCAGCTTCTTCTTCGGACCAGGCTTCTTACGGATCCTCCTATTACCGGCCTCTTCCTCGAGTGGAACACCACTAACGTCCGAGTCCGGGCCATCCATGCCGAGGTCCATGATGTTCTCTTCGAACACTGGAGGTTTCTCGAGCCTGCGGATCTTGGGAGGCGGCGGTTCATCCCGGTCGCGGCGCGCTGGCGGTTGGGCAGCCACCTCCTTGGCAGCCTTGACAGCCATCTCGGCCTTAATCCTCCTTTCCATCTCGGCCTTTTCTCTGCGACGTTTGCGCTGCTGCTCTTTCTTGCGCTCCTTCTCATCCTCTTCTTCCTTCGCCATGACCTCGGCCATCGCGCCGTCATGGAACTTGCTGCGCCCCCGTTCGCGGCCGTTGTTAGCGACCACCTCGAGTTGTCCACAGAGTTGATCCTGATACTTGTTGGATCGACGCTGTTGGTTCGTCTTGTCAGCAGTTGTGCGGCGGGGGAGAAGGAGTGACAGGGGCGCCACGAGCCAATCTACCTTTCGTTTGGCGTCCTCGGCGCAGTTCAACGCGAGCTGTCGCTTACGGTTCTTGATCATGTAGATGCGGTGCTGATTCGTAAACTCGTCGCTATCTTCAGCGGTGTCGGTGGCCTCAACGTTCGCGTCTATATCCATAGGGTCGAGATATTTGGAGTCGCGCGAAGCCTGGGATAATTTGATGGCGGCCTGATAAGCTGGTTCGTTGTCGCTGTCGGTCGCGTCAGCGTCATAAGGATGGGTATACTGCGCCACGGCGGCTCTTGAACCAGCAGCGGAGTGCTGTTTTAATGGTTGTCGTGTGGGCTCCTGAGTTCGATGCTGCTGATGCTGGTGTTTTTCGATTGGGTGGGAGCGATGGCTTGGGCTTGGGCTTGTAGCTGTAGCAGCGTGTGGGATGCGATGGGTGGAAGGGATAGAAGAAGAAGAGGGATTAGTGGCGTGGTGGTTGTTGTTGTTGTTGCGTTGGGGATGGGTCACGAGAGGTAATTGTGGTTGTGGCGGGCGTGGTGGGTGTGCGGTAGGTGTAGGATGCGGCAGGTCTTCGGCGGTGCTCAGCAGAGCGGATATCGACATGGCGCCGCCGCCTCGTCTTGCTGTCTAAAGTGGCCGTTAGCGAAGCTACTCTAGACTTGAATGGCAGCTGGCAGCACTCCAATGCTCTGGCGAACTACAAGGAAGCAATCGATGGGGAGAAAGCCGCAGTCCATTTCCCTCTCACTCCCGGCACTCACCGAAAGAGCAGCAGCAGCGATCGGCGAGGGTGGCTCAGCCTTGACCGCGCTGTAGCTCGGCTGCTGTTGCACGTTCATGTCGAGCGGCGATCTTTGGTCGTTCGGCAGGTACGATGACATTTCGGAGCCTCGTCGCCGGTCTACAATCGCGGTCGCTGAAGGCATTGGGTACACGGCTCCTTTCGAGTTACGGTGTTCTGGCGGCGGTTGGTATAGACCGCCGCCGGCTCCAACGACAACGCCTCCCGTGCTGCCCACAATCCCCGAGATTCCGCCGACGACACCTCCGCCAACGATGCCACCACCACCACCGCTACCAACGACCGTTGCTGCTGGCAGTGGGGGCGGTTCGTAAACGTACCGACTGTGATTATCTCTTACGCCCTGCACTCAACACGTCAGGAATCGGGAAGAAGAGAGAGGAGAGAGAGAGAGAGAGAGAGGGAAAAGAAGACAAGAAAACAGCGACCAAGAAAGGTGACACCTCCCTCGCGCGTCAGGGATTCGCGTCTAACACGGGGGAGGAGGAAGATGGGTGACTACGTACTACGGATAACTGCTGTCGAGAAACCGTCTCCGTCTGCAGTGGCGGAGGCGACGGCGAACGCGCCGAGTGCCCCCAGCTCGATCTCAGTTTCCCGGAGCGATCAACTGGGTCGTAGTACTGCGACCGTGACGGGGCACCATACACGGTCGCCGCGGGCAAGGGATGGGCGGAATGGCCGTTCGCCGTTGCGGGATGGTACGGAGGATGGTTCGGAGGCGGTGGAGGATGCGAGGAGTTGTGGAACGGTTGGTCGTGGCGATCCGTCGGGGAAAAGGATGAGCGGTGGTGAAAGCCAGGGGATTGCTGGTGCTGGGGATGCTGCTGCTGCTGCTGCTGCTGTTGTGGCTGCTGGTGGTGGTGCGGATGGCCATGGTGCTGCTGCTGATGGTGCTGACCGCCTGACATGGTTGCTGGGTGGTCGTTGATTCTGCCCTTCCAGAAATCTTCGTTTCGAATGAGACAGAGACGGACAAAACAACGAAGAGCAACAATGACAGCAAGAGCAGGAGCGCACGGTCGCAGCAGCGTCAGCGGCAAGCCCGTGGCGGCGGCGGCGGCAATGCGGCAATGCGGCAGTCGTCGGGGGGAGGGTTATCGGGCGGAGAGGGCGGAGGCGACGGCGCAGAGAGCAGCCGCGTGTGCCAAACTACAGCGACGAGCGCGCAATATCACACAGCAGCAGCAGCAGCAGCAGCAGCAACGGAGCGAGCAAATGAGAATCAACGGACAGCAATTCCTACTCCGAAGACCACCGAGAAAGCGAGATAGCCGACCAGCCTGCTAGTATCGCAGCGGGTGGAATGTGGATCTGTTCCGACCAGTCCGGATAGCTAGAAGCGGACGACGGGGGCTGATTGGAGACGGAGAGACCGCTGAGGGAGGGGACGGATGATGTAAGGCTTTTTCCTTTCTGGGTGCGGGCAGAACGGAGGGGTTTTTTTTAGATTTCGACGTGGGGGATTCTTGACTCTGGAGGGAGTGGTGGTGGAAAGGGCAACTCGGCGGACGGCGCTGCGGGCGTGTCGGCCGGGCGTGTTCGTTGCGGAGTGGGAGAGGTTTGCCCGGCGGACGTTTCGAGATGGAAGGGTGAAGAGAGGAGAGAGAGGATTGGGGGAGGGAGAGGATGACGATCCGGGGACGGGGGTGGTGGGAACGAGGGGAGATACGGAGTTTTTTTTTTCTCTGGGGTCGGGAGAGCGAGAAAATGGGGAAAGCGCGAGAAAGAGGAAGATGCGACGAAGAGACAGGATCTGCGGCGATGACGGAGACGGCGACGGCGACGGAGACGGCGACGGAGGGAGGTGGAAGCAAAAGCGAGAGCGTCCGAGGCGGGTGGTTCCTACGGAACGTGAGAGTAGCTATTCTAGCGGAAAAGGATGCTCGATGGCATGTTTCGTGGAGGGCTAGGGGGCCGCGCAGGCGTTCCTGCTGTTCGTGATGGTGTTCTCGCTCGTGGGCCGGCTCTCTTTTTTTTTTGGACAGGCTGGGCGGTCGTGCAGCGTATCCCGTTCTGCTGCTGCTGTCTCGCCTTCTGCCTCTGTGGACGGGTGGTGTTTGGTCGCGACGAGCGAGCCAGCGGGCTATGTAGATTTCATAGCAGGAGGCAGCGGGCGCTGCTTGCATGGCGCGAGCATCGGCACAAGGAGGGTGCCACCTGCAGGCCGTTCGGGAGATCCCAGCGAGCATGGCTGGTTGGATCGCGCGGGGCCGGCGCGCACCGCCACAACCGCCACAACCGCCACAGCCGCACCTCCATCGCCACCGCCAGCGATCACCACCTCCATCAGCACCGCGCCCGGCGGCGAACGTCGTCTTGGATCCGCTCGCTCAACCGTCACGTGCTGCGGCGCCATCCGCGAGCTCGGCGGAGTTTCGTCGGGATCAAGGCCGGATTCCGAGAGACGATCCTCGTGCGGACGGCACCGTCGGTCCCGCAGGTGGGCAGCTCACCGTGCGGGTGGCGCCCGAGCAACGCTGCTCCAGACGCCGGAGAGCAACGCTGCTCCAGACTCCAGATGTGCGTGGTTCGTCGAGCACGCGTGGGGAGAGAGCATCCGCAATCCGCAGGAAATGCCGTGGGCCTTCATTTCCATCGCGCGGGCGAATCTTCCCTCCGAACCTGCCGGCGTCTCCCACGCTTCCCTGCCCTCCCGGTTTCCCTTCACCTCCGTGCAACAGAGATCGCCGAGCCAGCCTCCCCCCCCGGCTGTCCTCTCTGCGAGCGTGCAGCCACATCTGACACCAACATCCACATGGCCCCTGGCAGGGGAGAGGAGAATTATCTATATAGATAGAACCTCACCGTCTCTCGCCAGGCCCGCCACCACGCACACGAAGATATCTACGATATGTGCTCTCTCCCACAGTGCGGCTGCAGAGCCTCGGGGCGCCTTCCCGCACGACGAACACGGCCATAGAGGCTGCATTCCTGGGCATCATGTGTCTGTTCGGGGCTCTTCCTTTCATCTCCGCACACAGCCAGGCACAAGCGAAGAAAGAACGAATAAAAAAAAGAAGGGCGAAAGCGAAAACCGGAAGACGGAAAAAAGGAGTGCAAGAAGGAAAGAAGGAAACCCCGCAGTGTTCATCCGGCTTACCGCGAGCACAACATGTAGATATGACAGCACACACGCGCCCACACGCAGCCAGGAGACATCTGCCTGCATCGCGAAATCCGGACTCTCCTGCAGCCGGCCGTGGACATGGGAAGCCGCTGAGCCTGGGGGGGGGGGCCCAGGATGGCTGGCTCCGGAGTTCGCAAACACAATCTCGCGACCAGCTTCGGTACCTCTGCCAGTAGACTATCTGAGCAAGATAGGTGTGCAAGGCACGACGTACTCTACATACTCTCCACAATCGTGTATCTAATCGATCGGGAGAACTGGATCGACATTTCCAGCAGTCCCTATCTACATATGATTGGTTCGTCCGCATTTACCATCACTGTGACCATTTTGGATCGATTTCCCGTAGGATCCAAAAGCCCAGCGCTTCTTTCCTCAAACTTCAGCCGCATAACACCTTGCCTCTCAACGTGTGCTTGATCCGGGGAAGGTGCGACAGATACCTCTACTCTAGAGTACATATGTATGTATACACATATCATACTTACCTATATCTATGTAGAGCCAGCTCAAACACCAACCCCGCCAAGCCCGAAAAAATGCAGGGCGGCGTGTCGGTCGCCGTAGCAACGGTGTTTCGCGCAACCGAACAGTTCAAAGCACCACCTCGACAACCACGTCTCACTGCCATCCTTCCTTCCTTCTCTCCTTCTTTCCTCAACCACCACCACGCACCCACGTCCACACACACATCACCCGCAACATGTCCGCCCCCAACACCAGCTCCAGTCTCAGCACGCTCGAGAAGCAGCGCCAGCTGCTGGCGGCGAAGCTCGCGTCGCAGCAGCCGGTCGAGTTCACCAGTCCGACGGACCAGATGATGACGCCCGTGAGCAAGAAGCTCGCCGACCACAAGAAGAAGGCCTACACCAAGTACATCCACCCATCCCCCCCTCCTCCTCCTGCGCACGTGCTGACCGGTGGTCCTGCAGAGCGAAACCGAATTCGTTGGCTAGTCGTCTGCGTTCCCTCGGTGGAGGTGGTGCGCCGCCCCTGCAGAAGAAGGAGCCGCCGCCGCCGCCGCCGCCTACCCAGGAGGATCCGTTTGCGGCTCCCGCTCAGCCCGCTGCTTCGGCCTCATCTTCCTCGTCGTCAGCTGCGGCTGGAACCCAGTGATTGCTGTTGCTGCTCCTACGACACCATTACCGTCGCCGCCCCCCCCCACCACTACCACCGATATCACCACTACTACTGCATAGGGAGGAACCGAAACAAAAGCAGTCCTATGACAATTCGCATACACCAATGTTTTGCTTGTTGTTGGCTGGTTCCTCTTCTTCTTTTCTTCCTTTTTTTTTGCACTCGTGCTCTCGAGTTTTTTCTTTCTCTTTGAGTGTATACTACCTAGGGACGGACGGGATGGGGGGGGAGGGATCGGTAATGGTGTTTCGTTATTTCGGTTTGGGTTTCGGGTTTTTTAACTGTCTATCTGTCTCTGTCTGGTAAGGGTTTGTCCCCTGCTGTTTAATGATCGCGATTGTTGCTTCTTGCTTGTGCACGGACATCACCGGGGGGGGGGGGAGGGGTAGAAACGGCGAATGATACCTGATAGCGTGTCTATTGCAATATTCTCCCTCCGCTTGGTGTTGAACAAACGTCTAGGCAAGGCCACTACGAGTCTCTCTTCTTACATACAAAAACGACGCCATAGGGGGGGTTTTTTTTTCTCTTTGAAACCTTAGTTCAACACAACACAAATATATCAAGACAAAGAACCGCTCGCCCTCCTTCAACCCCCCCTCCCTCTACCAACTACCAACCCCGACCAGCCATCTTCTCGGACGCCGGCATCTTCTCAACGTTCAGTCCGACCATGGCCTCGCCCAGGTTCGTGCTGATCTCAGCCAGGACCTTCGCGTCCTGGTAGTGGGTCACAGCCTGGACGATTGCCCTGGCGCGCCTCGCGGGGTCGCCAGACTTGAAGATGCCGGAGCCGACAAAGACACCGTCGCAGCCGAGCTGCATCATCAGCGCGGCATCGGCGGGGGTAGCCACGCCGCCGGCGGCGAAGTTGACGACCGGCAGTCTGCCCAGCCTCGCGGTCTCCTTGAGCAGGTCGTAGGGGGCGCCGATCTCCTTCGCCATGACGTACAGCTCCTCGTCGGCCATGCTTCCGGCGCGCCTGATCTCGGCGGTGACGGTGCGCATGTGCTTGACGGCCTCGACGACGTCGCCGGTGCCGGCCTCGCCCTTGGTCCGGATCATGGCGGCGCCCTCACTGATGCGGCGCAGCGCCTCGCCGAGGTTCCTGCAGCCGCACACGAACGGCGCCTTGAAGTTGTGCTTGACCACGTGGTGCGTGTTGTCCGCCGGCGTCAGCACCTCGCTCTCGTCGATGAAGTCGACGCCCAGCGCCTCCAGGATCTGGCACTCGACAAAGTGGCCGATCCGCGCCTTCGCCATCACCGGAATCGTCACTGCCGCCATGATTTCCCTGATCAGCTGCGGATCCGACATCCGCGAGACGCCACCCTCCACCCGGATGTCCGCCGGGACCCGCTCCAGCGCCATCACCGCCGACGCGCCGGCTTCCTCGGCGATGCGAGCCTGGGTCGGGACGTTAGCAACCACGACGGGAGGGAGGGGCGGGGAGGGAGGGAGGGAGGGAGGGAGGGACGGGGGAGGAACACACCTGCTCGGCATTGACGACGTCCATGATAACACCTCCCTTGAGCATGCGAGCCAATCCCGCCTTCGTGGCGAACAGGTTGGAGCGCTGTTCGTGGTTACCGTTCACGGGGAGTTCGGATGACATCTTGACTTTTTTTTTTTTTTTTAATTATTATTATATATAAAAAAAATTGTCCGGTTTTTGGCTGCGAGGAGGAGAAGAGGGGTGGAAAAATGAGAGAGCTTGGAAAAGCGGGATGTTTCTATGTAGATAGACTATGATGATAATAGAGGGTGGGGACAGAAAAAGAAGAAGAAAAAAAAGGCAACTTTAAGTCTATCTATCTATCTGTTGTATGATGCGACGGACCGATGACTCCCTCCCTCCCCGCGCCACCAGAGAAATTTCGCTCGCCCCTCCCCCCCCACAGTCCGCCGGTGGAAACCGAGATGACCACTTTTTTTTTTGTTTCCCACTGGGAAACTCCGAGGACGGAGGGGGGGTGGGGCAACAGGTGCGTGGGGTATGTGTATTTGTAAGTAGTGGATCACGGGCGAAAGGATTGAGAATTTCGCCGTAAAAAAAGAAAAAAGAAAAAAGAAAAAGAAAATCCGCACGCATAATGTGTGTCGCCCTGGCTTTGCGCCATCCACATCTTCCCCTTCCCCACTCCGCGTATACATACAAGTACTAGGGTTTCATGGGTAAGTGATGCTCACCCTTTTACGTTAAGCGCGAATATGTACGTACATAAGGCGGGATGGTGGGGGTGAAGGCGGTATGGACGATCATCATCATTCCCGATCAATCGTCTGTCGTTTGTGTAGTCTACTGTACTCTCACCACTGTGGAACTCACCGTTCACCCACTAACCCATCTCCACCGCAAAGCCTACATACAAGCCTACTGTGTTGCCGTGAAGTCCGCCACCAAAATCCAGCGTTCGAAAAGCCTCATATGGGGGCGGGGGGGGGGGAGGTCCGTGACCCGGTACCAGAAGGAGCCAACCAGCGAGGAACGACTTCTCGAGACAACATTCACGGCGACAGAGAGAGCACAACAGAGACCGGCGGAGACAGGGAAGCAGAGTCCAACATTGGCAGAAGCACGGGTCGGGAGAATTTTGCCGGCGTTACCACCAGTAACTCCGGCCCACCACCCTTCGGACACGGCGGAGAATGTCCGTCTCCTGGAATAACGGGAGGGGAGGTTTCACGTCAGACCCCGACAACGCGCTGAGGCGTAGATAGATAGAGAACCGCTGCTCCGGATGAAGGAGGGGTGGAAGAGAACGGGCGAATCATCCTTCGAGACAGAGCCAGTCTCTGCTCACCGATGTTGCGTATTTCTTGACAGGATATTATTGCCAGCGGTGGTCGATGCTGGAGGCACCGACACCGTATTGATGTGTACATAAGGGGAAGAGCGAGCACGACTTTTTTTTCGCTCATACTTGTTGTTCACTGACGATCACTCGTTCTCTGTATTTAGCCTATTGGGTCCAAATGAATATGTGGGCACGACTCACTGGGAGGATCGCTACGGTAAGCATGCGAGCCAGGGCGCAGATGAGAAACTCCTTGCATCAGAGGAAGAAAAAAGAAAAGGGAAAAGGCAAGAAATGAAGCCCTTGACGCCGTGCACCATGCACCAACCCCCCCCATGGACAAAAGTGTATGTATATGGACGGAATAGAGTAGATAGCGAATGCGATAATCACCACTCCTTCAGCCTCCCCGCACCACCCCCGCGTTCCGTCGCCAGCCCCATTCCCGCCGCCGCCCGCTTTGGTAGGCTCACAACCTTCCACGCCACCTCGAAAGGGATGAGCAGCATCCCAAACAGCCAATCGGCCAGCAGTGCGCTGAGCATCGTTCCCGCCGCTTGCCGCTGTTCCCTCTGCTGTCTCGCGCTCGCCGCTGCCGCAAGCGTGATCACGTCGTCCAGTCGGCTGTTGATGTCCTTGATCCGTGACTCTGTCTGCGCGCTGTGGAGGGCTTCTTTTTTTTCGTATCTCCGTACGGCGCCTGCATCCCGTCAGCATGCACATACTCCTACCCGGGGCGGAAAGGGCCACAGACGGTTCAGCGCATCCATCTCCGGATCCCGCTCCACCGCCCTCTTCGTCGCTTCCCTCAACTCCTTGACCATCCCCGCCAGCTCCTCGACGCGCCTCTCGACCTCTCCCACGCGCCCGGGCGGCGGCGGCATCGCGCCCACGGTCCGGTGCAGGTGCAGCACCCGTCCGCGCATCAGCTTGACGACCTGTGCGACCGGCCGCAGTTCCGCCGCGAGCACGAAGATGGCCAAGTTGAAATTACTGACCAGTCCTTCGCTAGGCCGCGACAGCTGCGCGCGGATGGCGTGCAGGAGAGCGCCGCCGAGGAGCGGGCCGAGAAAGCAACACGCGAGCGCGGCGAGTTCGTAGGTGCGCATCTCCCGCTCCGCCGCCGCCCGCGCCGGATCCACCGAATGCGGAGGATCGCCGGGGAGCCGTCGAGGCAGTTGCGAGGAGTAGTACCACTCCCACGGGAACTTGATGAGCCAGTGCAGGAAGATCGACATCAACAGGAGCAGCATCACGTCGGCTACGAAAGCACTGCCGCCGTCCCATAGAAGCCCGCCGAAGCACGGCAGCACTGCGAAGGCGAGCGGGACAGAGTTCCATGTGCTACTGGTCGGGACGGGGAGGATGGAGTCAGAGGAGTCGGAGGAGGGAGCGAGGGATGCAGTGCTGGCACCGGATTTCGGCGACGCACTGGTGTAGCTGGATCGTCGGCGGTGGGGAGACACAGTAGTGCCGGCAGTGGTTGTGGTTGACGAGGCCATTTTTTTTCCCTCTCTCACTTGGGCACCAAGCGATGGCTCGGAAACATAGAAGGGGAGGTGAAGAAGTATGAAGAAGAGCAGGCGGAGCTGAATCTGGAGCCTGCGTTTCAGAGCCGTAGGGAAGCAGCGAGTGTAACCAACCAGTGGATCTCGCGTAAACTGTGGGGGAGCTGCGGTGGCAGACTGGGGGCGAGATCGCTAGTGCTGAAATCCGGGGTAGTTAATTCGACTGATGGCGGCGAATAGATACGGCTGGAGAAGAAACGGATGCGAGAGAGAGAGAGAAAGAGAGGGAGAGAGAGAGACGGAGGGAGAGAGAGAGACGGAGGAAGAGAGACGGAGGGAGACGGAGGAGGGAGGGAGAGGGAGCGGTGAATTCGAGGGAGAGGACGGGGGAGCTGGACCGATTCGGATGTCGTCAGCCACTGCCCTCCAAATTGAGTGACGACTGGGTGATGACAGCACACCCAACATGCTCTGGGCGTCGAATGCTGTGCGCTGCAGACTATCTAGATAGCAGATGCTGTCAACTCCACATCTACATACACAATGTATTTGATTCCGCAACAGCCGCCGAGTGGGCCGCATCTCGGAACACAAACGCCCCCTCTCTCCCCGGAAAACCCGTGGGTCGGAACAGACAAACAAAAACTGCCGTCCATGCACTGACAATCCCTCCTCGTGGGCTTGCCGCAAACTATCTAGCACCGAAAAGTGGCCGTCGTATGACATCACAACCCGTCTGTCCGAAACGCCGGAAACGTGATCTAACATAGCACGGAGGATATCCAAAAATCTCCACAAGCGGGCGCAAACCAACACGATGAGCACCCCACGCCTGCTGCTCCGTCTGTTACTACGTCCACGCCGGCTGTGTCCCGTACCGCGGCCGTCGTTCCGACTCTCGTCGACGGACAACGCCCCCCCCATCGTCGCCGCCGCCGCCAAGCCCGCCCAACCGCAAGCGCCAGCGCCGGATGTCGAGCAGTTCGAGAAGAAGCGCGCGTCGCGCTCGACGACGACGAAATCCTCCCTGCGTCGGGCGGCAGTGGTCTCGGAGCGGCGGCGCGCGACGCCGCTGTCCTCGCTCGGCCAGAAGCCGCGGGTGTGCACTGCCTACTGCACCGCCGAGAAGTACCACGTCCAGCGGGCCGCCGCGCTGCTGCGGGAAGCGGGCTACACCGTTGATCCGTGCAACACGGGACTGGCCGATCAGGTCATCCACCTGCGGCCGGACGAGGGGGATATCTTCGTCTTTCCGAGCGGAAACATCGTGGCGTGGAGCGTGCACTCCGCCACCGTCGAGAAGCTCGCGCGGCTCATCGCGGACGCGGCGGAACAGCCGGTGACGAAGGATGTCGAGACGGAGGATCTGGAGTACGCCGACGACCCCCGAGCGCGGAAATCACGGGTTGCGGGAGACGTGATAGTTCTCGGCACGGCTCCCTCGTCCAACCACCTGATAGCCGACGACGCCGCCGCTACCGCCACCGCCGCCGCAGCAGAGGGCTCGATCGCCGGCACCGAAGACGACGAACTCAACCTGACCCTTGCGAAGATCGCCTTCTCCTCCGGGCTCGCGCGGTCAACGAAGCTGGCGGTTCTCGAGAGCCTGCTCGACAGGTATCTCCAGACCACGTCGACGATCCCGACTCAGCTGTCGAGCAGCGACCGCTGGCAGTGGAAGCGGGGCTTCACCCGCTCATTCGTGCTGCGGAAGACGGGGGAGCTGCTGCAGTTCCGTGCTCAGCTGAACCTTTACTCGGAGCTCACGGACTCGCTGCCGGATCTGTTCTGGGATTCGAGACACGAGCTGGGGCTGGAGGGATACTACGAGGCCGTAGGGAGAGCCCTGGATGTGGATGTCAGGATAAGGCAGTTGAACGAGAAGCTGGACTATGCGTCTGGCATCGTCGAGGTGCTTAGAGAGCAGTTGAGCGAGAAGCATTCCCTGGGATTGGAGTGGATGATTATCGCCCTGATTGCAGTCGAGGTCGGATTCGAGCTCTGGAGGATCTACAAGGAAAGAAGAAAGGAAGGTAGTGAAGCCGTGGCTTACAAGAGATGGAAGGAAGAGCAGGAGAGAGAGCAGGATAAGGAGTGGAAGGAGTGGCAGGAGTGGAAGAAGAGGAAGAGGAATAAGGAGGAACGACGAGACTAGATGATATCCTTCTGCACAAAACGTCCTCGGTTCGCGTAATCCTGTGTATGTAGGAATACTGTTTATTGTACTTTTAGTCTGGGTTGTCAATGAGGTCATGGCCGCTCACTCCGCTCTCATCTCACCCATGGAAAACAAAATTTCATTCATCGTTAACAAATGGACGACGACTACGTTTCAGTAACCACGGCGAAACCGGAGGAGAGCGCCAGCTACACTAGCTTCCAAATCGCCATCCGCATCTCTCGACATGGCTGCGTCTAATCCTCGTTCTTGTACTGGATAGCCCTCCGCTGCTCATCCCACACGACGATGTACCCATCCACCATGCTGCAGACAACCGTCAGATGAGCCCAAAACCCAACGGAACCGCACGGGGGGGGACAAAACTCACTTCAAGAATTCCTGTCTGTAGCGATCCGGTTCCGTCGTAACCGTCTGTTCCGGTAGGAGCTTTCCAGCGGTCTTCATGACTTTGGGCCGGAGCTGCTCCACGTTCCAAAGGAAGTCCAACAAACACATCTTGTACACCCACTTCCCATCCGCGCTCTTCACACCCTGGGTGAAATTCCTGCTCCCCTCGTCGGGCAGCACCATCGGATCTCTCACGCCGTCGTCTCTCGGGGGATGGAACATTTCGATCGGATACCTCCCAAGCAGGAGTGAGTAGTCGATCGTCTGCATATCCCTGAGGAACCTGGTATCCCTCTCCAGGAGCTGCATGAGCACGAGCTTATCCATCCTCGTGAGCACAATCTTCTCGTCCAGCTCATCTGCGAGCCCACTCTTCGCGGCCTCCGTCTTGACCGAATCCGGCACGAGGTCTCTCGTCGGCTCGAAGAAGCTCTGCGGCTTGAGATCCCACTTGCGACACTCATTGCCTTTGTCCAGCCCCTCGAGAACATTAGTCATCACCATGTAGTGCGCAGGCGAGGCCCCGAGCCATCCGCCCAGCCGGTGGCCAAACGTGTACAACACGTCCGTCATGTGGGACAGCAGTGTATCCGCCGGGTTCTGGGAGACGTAGAAGGCGTAGCCCTCGAGCATCTTGTCGTACAGAAACGAGTATTCGAACTTGCGGCCGATGCTCTTGATGATGAGGGATCTGTCGTGTGTGTAGAAGAATAGGGAGCCCGAGAACCCCAGGCCGTCGACGGGCCTCAAAGGTTCCTCAAACTGCTGCTGGTAGTGCTCCTCGTCGAGGACGAAGACGTCCTTCCGGAGCTTCCTGAACAGCAGGGGCGCCGCGCGCTGGAAGTTGGCGTGGTACAGCGAGAAGAAGGTCTTCAGCTCGAAGGTGCGCTTCATCACAGGGGATTTCCAGAGTTCAGGGTGCGACTGGACCAGCTGGGCGTCCTCGTCGCCCTCCTCCTCGGCCGGGACGACCCGGGTGTTGAGCGCGCGCAGGAGACAGTGCATCGTCATGTCGGCCTTATATCTGGTCGAGATGAACGGCAGGACCAGGCGCGCGGCGAGACCGTGTTTCGTCGGGACGTGGGCCCAGTCGTATTTCTGTGGGCTGTTCGCGCCAACATCAGCCACCGCCACTTAGTACATACACACTGAGAGGAATAGAAATCCATACCCTTCGACGTCGCTGGGAACGTCGGAGTGATCGCGATTGACCATGGCTGTGGAGATGTGCTGTTGTGTTCTGTTTTTTTGGAGTATTTTTTCGTTGAAGCAAATGGGAACTGCAGGTTTGATGGGAGGTAGAGGGAGGACTTAATGTCCATGCTGTGGCCTGAAGCCCTTGGGTCAAGCTGGTGTTTGACCGCGAGCGATGATGTCATACCTCATTGCTCGGTGGTATCACATGATGTTTCACCATTGCGCGTCCGACCACACTCATGATAATTAGACGAGACAGTTTCATTTCTATCAATACTCTGTAGCCGAACATGAAAAAGCAGAGTAACTATCAATCAAGACAGAAAATGACCGCACCCAGAATGCAATACCGTTAAAATACAAAAACCAGGTGAAAACAAGACAAAAATACAGATGTTTCGCATATATATCCCCCTTATGCGATCTCAATCTTCCTCACACCTCCAAACATCTTCTTGGGCACCACGATCTGGAGCAGTCCTGCTTCCAGCTTCGCACTGACCTTCTCCAGATCCACCGGGGACGGAAAGCTAAACGTCCTCTGGAAATTTCCGAAGGTGCGCTCGCTGACCCAGAGCTTCCTCTCGGGTGCAGCGGGTTTCGCAGACTGTTCTTCCGACTTAACCACATGCTGCTGCTGCTCGGACTTTTTGCTGGAGGCGGACACGATCGAGAAATCGTCTTCGTCGTCGGTGTCTTCGACGGTGGGTTGCAGGCTCCGTTTCCTCTCCATGACGACGGCATCGTCCTTCTTCTCGTCGTGCTTCTCGGCAGGCTGCTGCTGTCTGATCCTGTCGACCCGTCCACTGACGTTCATGGTCCTCTCGTCCGAGAACTCGATACCAATCGTCGCTTTGTCGCTCACGCCGGGGAGGTCGCCATCGAGGTGGTATGCATCGGCGGTCTCATAGATATCGAACCGAGGGGAGAAAGCTGGGTTCGAGCGGTTGTGTTGGCGCGGCGTCGGCGTGGGACGCAGCGTGGATTTGAAGGTGGCGCCCGTGGGCTTGCGCTGCGACGACTGAGAATCTTCATGGTCACCGAGCTGGGCGAGAATCGCTTCCAAGAAGGGGTCAGCGCGCCGTTGCCGCCGCTGCTGCTGCTGCTGCTGCTGCTGGGTGGGGACAGAGCAGGAGAAGAAAGGCATCATAGTTGTTGGTATTCGATGGATTTTCTCGAAATAGTAGAGCAGAGTTGGGGGTACTTGGGTCTGATAGCAGTAGTAGAATATCGGGAGTGTTGTCGAGATTTGTTGTGTGTGTGAGTACAGGTGAGGTTGAAATGAAGATAATCTAAGAATGATGAATTTTCTTGAACCTCAGATTGGAGCCAGTTCTTATACCAGGTGCGTACCATGTGTCCCTTCCATCCTGTCATACCACAATCATACCACAATCACGACCTTTCGCCACTGGGGGCAACAAGAACTGAGGAGAAGCCTCTCGAACGCTCGCGTCGTGGGCATTTGGATGGATGACGTATCAAAGGGTGCCCGAATATGGTAGAAGTTTCTGTCTCACGCGGTACCGATCGACGCTAAACCGGATCCGATATGTAAGGTGCGGTGTTCAGCCGATCAGCGGCTAAGCAAGTTATGTATCTATGTATGTACTTTATGTAGAGTACATACATGCCAACCTCGATACGCGTGATACCAAGGAGTTCACAAAGTGGCACCACATCTTCACTCAACAATACACCGAGAACAAAGAACTTGCGAGATGCCGCACGCCACTTTCGTGATTGTGATTACGGATCAGACTGTCGATTACACGCTTCGCCTCTGGTCTTCCAGAAATTGCTTTTTGTTTCCCAAGTGAACAAACCACACCGGGAGCCATCGCTGTCTCCTGTCTACGTCCGTACCTAGAATGTAAACAGTCTGCGACGAACCTATCAGAAGTCCTCCGGATCCGACTGACATGCAGATTGAGGGACGCCGCATCGAAGAATTCCGCCGCCTTGGCTTCCCCATCCGTCCATCGCCGCCAATAGCTAGCCGAGTGTCGGCCACCACCGACAGCTCGCCCGGTCCCAAGCCACACCTTTTCGACATCTTCACAGCAAAACCCTATCTTCCCAGCCACGCTACGACATCGGGAGGAAGCCTCCACAATTTTCGCCTCGACTCGACTACGCCACGAGCACAGCATTCACAGAGGTCTCTTCGTGCTGCTTTTGGCAACAACCAGGCCGGAACTGTACTCTACTCTAGGTGCGAATCTGGTGATTGACTATACCCTCTTTGCGGACAGCTGTAATCCAACGTGTCGAGGCACATCGGTTGGCGGCCAGTGAAGCAAGCAATAAGACGAAACAGGAGCGAGTCCATGAGCGATCAGCACTTGCAACGTATATCCTGTGTCGCTGGCTGCCGCGGGAACATGCTCTCAGCTCGAAGGCGTAGCTCCCAGCATTGGAAGGAGCATCCAGTGAAATCGGCGAGTAACAACGACGATCGATATCCGGTTGATCATCGGATCTCACTCTGTGACCGATTGCCACCCCGACGGACCGGCGCCGCTGGCCCTCTGAGACCACTAGGATAGCTATGACAGGTGGCTATCCATCTCCATCCCGACCAAGTCGGGATTATGTCAACTAAACAAGCATGTCCTCTCACCACTTCCCAAGGCCTGGTGACTAGTGTCGTATTCTCCTCCCTCACTCGGGCGCCAGCCACATCCTCGGGTTCTGTCTGTAACATCAAATGCGATTCCCCAGTAAAAAGCCTCTAGTTGCGTAGTAGTAACCCCTATCAACCCAATCACACTCCACCCTCCTCTTCCCTACCCTTCCCCTCCAGCTTCCCCCCAGATCAAAGACGAACAAAGCCAAACCCAACAATGCAAGAGATACAATGGGGAGGAAAAGGAAAAAGCCATTAACCACCCCAATATCCCCTCGAAAAAAACATAGCAAACCAGGCCCTATGCAACCCACCATACACCCCTTCGAAAACGCTAAAAACAGCAAGTGAACAAACCAGAAAGTGAACAAACTAGCTGGAAACGAACTTAGAACAAGAGGGAAAGGAGGTTTCCGAGTAGAAGGGAAGAAACAGAAGAAGTCACCCGAGGGAATGGTCTGACGTAGCAAATTGGTAAATTCCCTTCAATTTTGAGGGCGGACGATGCTGAAAGTGAATTTTCGACATCGTCAAGCTGATATTGACTGCGGTTCGTGTTGATCGGGTTGAGGCAAATCTACTTTTGCGCCTTTTTCTCATCGTCGCCCTCGTCGGGATCGGACTCGTCGTCCTCGTCATCATCGTCTTCTGGGTAGATGTATAATCAGCTCATAACATCCAATCGACGCAGGTACCTCGCAAAAGGTTCAAATCCCGAAACTCACCGAAAATCATGTCTTCGTCGCTATCAGCCCCCCCAAAGTCACTCTCGCTGTCGCACCAAAAGTCGTCGTCTGCCTCTTCCTTGGGGGGAGGCGTATTGTGGTGACTGGGCATTTCGAAACCCTCAGGGATATCGCGCTTGCTGTTCTCAACGTTTTCCTTGACGATGCGCTTGTAGTTATCTGGATCGCGACGGAGCATAACGGAGGCGTCAACGTTGGCGGCAGACGAGACCTCGGCGTCGTCGAGCAACGACAGGATCGAAATCAAAACGGTGAAGATTCGCTGAGCGGGGGACCAGCGTTCCTACACAAAGCCGTCAGGACCCTCGAATGCAAACCTCGTGGATGACGCGGAAGGGAGGCATCGTTGTTTACCGAAGCGAGCTCGCCCGACATTTCATCGTCGCCAGGGGTGTGAAGAATGGAAATGCACAGCTTTCCGTCCTTGTAGATGTTCGGATGGAAGAGCGGACGGATAAAGCGGAACTCCGGGGGGGCCATGGGATAGTTTTTTGGCATCTTGAGCTCAGCCTGGATAGAAAGCAACCAGTCAGCGTCACCCAAACAAACCTCTATTCCCTCCGTGGAGAAGAAAACTTACCTTCAAATACGCCCCATAGTACAAACTGGTCGGGTTCACGACCACCAGCGCCACGTTCCACACGAACAAGTTTCCGTCCCTTGGCTATCGCAAAGCATCAGCCTCATGATGAGCAGGATACAGTAGATACGCCCAAGCGAGCTTGAGGTCGAACACCCTGCCCCTCAAACACCCCCTTCAGCATAGCATACGTACCTCGGCGTGAACCCAGTTCTCCTTTTGCAACTCCTTGAGTTCTGACATGAGCATCCGCTCAGCGATCTTCCGCTCGTCGGTCGACATCTTTACTCTTGTCGCAGTTGGTGGTGGCTGGGTGGAGGTGGCAGTGAGGTAGCGTTGTTGCTGAAAAGTAGAAAAGATTGTTGAAGATGGTGGCGGAGGCGTGGTATTTATTCGGGTAAGCAGAGGGCGTCAAAGAGGGTAAAGAGAAATAAAGTAGGGGTTGGTTCGCGAAGGTCCTTTCAAAGAGAAGGAACCAGTGGTTGTAGTTGTCGAGTGTTGGTGGGAGGTGTCGTGTGGTGAAGCAGGAGAAGTGACAGAGTCGGGCTAGGCGGGGCTGGGTTTTGGGTGTGTTGGCAAGGGAACATCTGCATACTTTTATCTATCTATCCGAAGTTTCTGTGGCTCAGTGTCTTAGCCGCTGCGTGAATTTATCACGCGCCGTGATCCACCGAAACCCAACCTCTCGATTCAGCAACCAGTGATCGAACAAGCATATCGAGCGCCACGACGAGCTAGCATCCGCGAATACCTACGAGAGTACGGTAGATACGGTCCTTCGACGAGTATCGCAATGGGCGATAACGCCGCACCGAAAAAGCGAGGAATGAAGTGGAATACGACTTTTTCCAACAAGATCACTCAAAGGGATATCGGTTGACAGAATTCTCGGAAACACAAATGAAGGAGAAAGCCCGAATGCCACTTTGACGACCTAGAGGCAAAGAGATCTCTGGGACAGACGATGAAGCATTGTCTGTTGGTGATGGAAGACATGGGACGGCAATGGTGGGGCAAGGTGTATGACTCCGTTACGATGGGGGAGGTAATGACAAATGGTACATCGTTTCGGACGACAAACATCATGATTGTGTTGTTTGATTCGATGATTGAAGGGGAATTCAATTTTGGTGGATTGCATCAATTGTGCATTGAGCAACGTATGTATTGTAGAGGTATGATTGATGGCGAGTTACCTTGGAGAGTTCTGTTTGCGGTAACTGATTTGCTATTCAGGGAATATTGCTATGTTGTGCACGGGATCCCCTTGAGCGAAGCGAAGGAAAGAGGGGGTTTCTTTTGTCCTTTTCCTTAGATAGTGCGTTCCAGATATATCTATCCTTGGGGAAGGCCCAGGGCGGGAAGGGCGAGCCACAACAGGACAGTGGAAAAGGTGTTTACGTAGTGCCGTGATCTCGATAGATCCACCGAAAACCCATTCCTCGCCTCGGCGGGGATAAAACATCCAGTGCAACAGCGAAGCCGTGGTGACCGTAGGGCCAAGCTGTTGACTGTGGCTGGTTTAGGGCTTTCAGGGGTCTTGGTTTGCGAGGCGCTGGAACCCAGGTGGGCCAATCGTAGCATCTGGGCTCTGTCTCCATCGGTTTCCGGTAGACGTGCCGTCCGTGCGGATAGTTGTTTGCGCTCTCGAACGGATCAACCTCTGTGTTTGTTTCCATATGTAGGAGTGGGTGGCCGGCTACCAATCGGAAAACCCACGATGTTTCTAACGTTTCTTTGTCGTGCCCAAGCTGGAAACACGGATCGATGCTTGGTGATTCGCATACTGGTGATGGATTCCACGGTTGCGGATTTCTCATTGGCCGCGGGACTCGTTTCGACAAACAGGGGGCACATACCTGTGGATGTTTATCTGAAGATTAGGTTTTTGATTGATGGTCCTGGCGTGGAGTACGCTCTGGTAGTTTCGCCGGACGTTTGTTTGTGCTTTCATGCTGTTACGAAGAATGGACTGCTTCCGAGTACTGTAGAGAGGATTGGAGTCGCAGTCGCGCCGCTGCCCTACGCTTATCTTGAACCACTAAACTGCGGAGGGTCGGTGGTTACCCCTCAAGGTGCCATAAAGTTAGGAGACTGACTGAGACGTTGGCTCGGGAATCACCACGGCTTCGTCCTTTCTGAGGCCAAGGGAAGCCGCGCATTACCAGTACATTATTCTCGCGGCGCTGTCATCTTTCACAGGTGGCGACGGAATTGAACAGACTTCCGCAATGTGTGTGTGTGTGTGTTCAACCTCTCAAACGAGTGATATCGTGTGCAATCGTTGTGTTCCAGCTGTTCCCCGCAACTAAAGTCCAGCCTGGTGACTAAACCTATCCGAAGTAGTGAACTACATACGCCGGCGAAGATGCCGAGATGATAATTCGTCTCGAGAACACCAAGCTTGCCGATATTGTGCGCGCGGTCCATACACATTTTCCGCGCAAAGTAGCCATCCACACGCGCATTACATAATAAATAGTGTATATTATATGCTGGTGTGGAGCGCACTCCACTCACTGTACCTTCGACCAAGAGATGTGTCTCGCATTGCATGTGCATGCAGGAGGTGCTTGCGCGGTCATCACGGCCACTATCTCTCATCTGCGCTCGATGGCCTCCTCATCCGCGCTTGTACACAGTACCTAAAGTTTCATTATACCCTCAATCATGTATTCTTTTTTAAAAAATACCATTCCTCCTGGACCCCTCGCATATTATAAGCACAATAAAACTAACTATACGAAAGGAACAAGCTGGTATCGTATTCGTTGGCCCGAAGCAGATCAAAACCAAAAGTCAACAAAAGCGCCTGATTCCGGATACAAACGCAAACACAGATTCATCGTAACCAAAAAAATGAAATAAGGAAAAGGAAAGAAAACGCCCTCGCTGAATGCAAACCATGCAAAGCAAAGAAATGCAGATCCAGTTTTCCCTACCACAATCAAGCAGCGGTGCTATCGACTATGATTGCAGGCCCAGGCCCTCCTCCTGTTTTATCATCCTGGAAATAATTCGTGTCCCCGTCGTGATACACCGTGACCACCTCTCCCGGGTCTCCGTTCTCACCGCCAGACAAAGGACTGGGAAGGCGCTGCCACCGACGGCCACGGCTTTCGACACGGAGCTTAGGGCCGAAATTGATCCAGCCCCGCCGCTCGGCGCGGTGCTTGGGAGATCCAGGGGAGAGCGTAGTTTTCGGATCGATAACCGGACTGCCTTCTCTCGACAACGGTGGGGATAACGGTGATCCAACGCTGTGTGCCGACTCGGAACTATTGCTGCGGTGGTGCGTGAGATTGGGTGTTACCCCGCCGCCCATCTGCGGAGATGTAGGAGGAGACTCGAAAATCCGCAATGAGCTGTTGGTGCGCAGGTGGCGGGTCAAGGGCATGGCTAGCCGGTCATTGCGCGCGAAGAGCACCACTCCAATCGTTACCACCAGCAGGGCAGTATTCAATTGGTACATGCGTTTTTGGAAGATGACTTCGTCGGCAAGGAGGGTGAGCCGTGTGCTTATCGCGAGCATCTCTCGCTCCGAGTGAGATCGCTGTGATTCAAGCGCCAAGACCGTCGATTGCCACAATTGGTCGTATTTATCTCGCTACTCCATGTTAGCTGTCAAGTCAAAAGCAACGCGGGAAAGGAAGCCTGACATAGGTTTTCATCTCAGTGAAGGCGGATGTATTAATCGCCTCCAACAGCTGCTCCGTCTTGGTCATGTGAGACTTCTCCATCTTTGCGAAGGTATCTCGCATCAGCCGGGATTGCTCTTCGATGTACTGCAAAGAAAGAGTCGAGTTGGCCTCCAGGTGTGTAAGTCTCTTGTGTACCGATTTGAAGAAACTCTCCTGAGTGGTCGGGCTTGATGCCGGTGGTTGCGGGGCGGATGGTTTCGGCACTTCGTGGACTCTCGATTCAGATTTGGCCGGGGGGTGGCTTCCGGCTACTGCCGGGTCGGGAACGGTCGATACGACCGCCGATGGCCGCGAGGCCATCGCTGAACCGGATACGGTTCGAACAGCCGGTTCACCGGCGGGTATCTCTACCGCCCCGGCCGGTCTCGGGACATAGGGTGGCGTGGATGCGTGTGATACAGATGATGTCTTCGTGGGGCCAGGCTGTTGCTTAGGACAACTGGGGTGTCCGACTGGAAACCTATACCGCCGGTTCAGCGACTGTTGGGGTGGATATGACGTGGTGACTGGTGAACTCGATGCCTCTACTACGACACTGACTGTGGGTCGTTCATCTGCCGGCGGAATCTCTATCGTCTTTTTGTGGCCACTCTGTGCTGCGCTCTTCTTCTCGGCTTTCCCATCCTCAGCGAACTGGACAGGCTCAGCAATGGCCTCCGGCACAACATCCTCACGGACGTCCTCTTCAAAGCCCCCCCTAGCAATCGTCGCCTCATGCCTAAACTCCTCCATCATCGTGGTTCCATGGACCCGCAACAAGCTCACTGGACAGTAATATTCTCCGCCATAGTGGCTGATGATCTCAACTTTCATGTAGCGCGCCCATATCAACGGATTCTCCACAAGGAATGCCTGGACGTCCCTGGTGTTCCTGGCAGTATACGTCCCCAGTTCTTTCCATCCATTGGCCTTGACCGGATAGCGGTCGCTCACACTGACCCTGATCTCCCTAAATACCGAAGAGAAGAACTCGAAATTCGCCAATACCACAGTGTCCACCAAGATGTCATCGCACAGCTCTACGATAAAGAATTTGTCCTTTACGCCGCACTTGTTGAGCATGTACGACTCCTTATTTTCCGACAGGATGCTGTTGGCGCCCTTGACCCCCTTGTTGAAATTGTGGACGGTGGCAGCACAGTCGAGTGATGCGTAGTTGAACCGCTCCTTGCAGGTCTTTCCTGCGTCTTTCGATCTCGGTATACCCGCTGCGGTGGCCGGCACAATTGTCGCTGCAGGCCCAGAAACCTCGATGGTTCCCGCCGGAGGGCCAGGGTGTCCAAACTCAAATGAGATCTCAAGTTCATCCCCAAGAGCATCTAGCGCGCCGTGTCCAGCGCCCGCTGCATTCTTTGGTTCCCGTAATCCACGCCCTTGAAACGAATCCGAAGACTGTCCGACCTTGGCGAGGTTCTGTTCTTTCCATTCTTCGAAGGAGAGGAACTTGGTAGGCGGTTCTTCGGGGGTCTTGGGTGGCACTGGGACGTCTGTTGGGGCGACGGCCGATAGCCAAGTAGACGTTTCCGAAGGTGAAATGGAGCCCGGCAAGTTCACCGATGCCGTTCCCAGGGGCGTGGTCAGAGTCGGTGGCGGATCCCCAGCCTCTCCATTCTTCGTCACAGCTCTGATAGCTGTCGCGATGGGTGTGGTAAGTTGTTCAGAGCTTGTATTTGTTTGGCTAGTAGAACTCGTCCTTAAGCACTGCTCCGGCAATCCTGGGGAAACGTAGTTCACGGATACTGACTGACAGGTCGCGGTACTATTCACGACAGTCGTAGTAGAAGACGCGGGTGGCGGCGGAGATGACAGAGCGGTCGCGGTGGTCGTCCTGGAGGTAGCAGCTACTGTGGCACTGCGGCTCGCAGTGGTGGAGGAGGTTGTGGAAGTCGTTGCGGACGATGCGTCGACGTGGATTGCGAGCAGTAGCAGGAGCTGGACAATGACCGTATGCCATTTCGAACAGGCGAGCATCTTCGGGGTTCACACAGCGAATGATGTTGCGAAGTTACTTTTCACCCGACCTTTTGGTAGAGGTCGGGCCCTGTTTCCTGGGGGTGGGTAGAAGAATGTAGCTAGCGAGAAGCAGGAAAGGCGAGCCGGCTACGAAGCTTTCAGGATAACTAGAGTATGTATGTAGCGGGCTGCCGGTTAGTGATCGCCAGCACTAGGCTCAAAAGTTCCCAGAGAAGAAGAGGAAGCGGAAGAAGAAGAGGAAAGGACAACCGTGCCGTGTGCCGGTTGTGTTACGGAAGTGGAGGCAGGCGGGCGGTTGTGGGGGAGGGAGATCTCGTATCGGCATTTTATGGAAAGTCGATGGCGGGCGCCCCAGAGATTCTGTTGAAATACTGAACACGGTGGAGATGATGAGCGCGGAACATCAGATGGCAAAAGCAACGTCCTGCCAAGCGCAAAATGAGATGAGCTCGGGCCGCTGCAATTGGCCGCGGCAGACGAATCGCGACCTTGAAGTCCGTGGAATTATGCATACAAACTAGCTTTTCTATCAGGAATATGTATGGAGGATTTCTTGGAGACGATTAGCCCAGAGACAGTGAACGCCGCCCAAGACGTTGAAAGCCAAAGTGTCATTTTGCATTTCATATTTCCATCATGTGACTCGGCATTCCCCGGTGCACGGTCGGCGGCTGAAGTCGGTTACACAGGCAGTAATACTCTAAATATAGTTACGAGGCATCATACAACTCCCAAAGGCTTCGGCATCCAATCCCCCTCCCACCTCCTCCATTTCCCGGTGTTTCGTGCTTCTGCCACCGTGTTCACAGCCTCCACAACCTTCGGCCTCGACCGTTGGTGTTGCACCCTGCGAAACCGCTCTTCGAATGCATCGATCTCGGCTTCGAGGTCCTCTCGTGGCCTCTTTTCTTTGGGTTTTGGCACTGTGGGTGGTCGCACATTGAGCGCCGCCAGCTCGGCGAGAGCGCGGTACTTTGGCTCCAGATGAGGGTACTCTGTTAGGATGTGGGTGAGGAGTAGCATAGTCCTGTCGTTGAGATTAGCTGGAGCCCTGAAGAGTGAAGAGAATAAGGAATGATCACGCTTTGTTTGGGTGCAGGAGGATCCCGCGCACCAACAGGTCAACATCAATCCCCGTGCCCACCGCTCCAGCAACCGTCTGCTTCTTCTCCGTCAAATGCCTCACCCAAGCACCGATCGCCAGGACAAACTCCTCATCGTGAGTTTGCTGCTCGACATCCTGCGTCACCCCCGTCTCCCTCAGCAATGTGGAACTGAGTTCGTCACTCGCCTTCAGAATCTCAACCATAGCTTCAACCAGCTGCGCTACGAACCCCGGGGCCAGTTTTTCCACCTCTGCCAGCAACGGCGTCCATAGCATCTTTGCCCCCTTCATCATCTTCTCCTTCCCCTTGCCTCCCGGAACCAGCGCCTTCTCGGCTAGCAGCGCCTCGATCAGCGCCTCGGTCCCCTCTTCATCCTTACATATCCCGACACACTCTTTAACCACGCCCGCAACAATCTTGCCGTCCTCTGATTGATCGCCGGCCGTAATTTTCCTCAGCGGATTCTCCCTCCTAGCCCTCCTCCACGCCAGTACCGTGCTCTTTGCTTGTTCCAACCCCTTCACCAGTGAACCCCCCATCTCTTCAACCTCTCCCACCCCAGCCCAATAATTATCCTCCAGCCACTGCAGACCCCTATTGGCAAAAACCCTCAGAACCTCCATACTCGGCAGACCTTCATGCGTCGCGGCATGCCTGAACTCAACGAACGCGGTGGGAAGGTTCAGATTCTTTGCCAGTAGTTGCATAGGCAGGGCGAACTGCGACTGCTGCGCGGGGTCGATAAGGCCGTTGACGAAGCGGCAGATCGCCATGGAGTAGGACAGGCGGGTCTGCAGAGCGTTGGCGCCAGGAAGAGAATCGAGCAGGGCGGCAGAAATGAGCTGTGCCGTGGCCTCGATTGCGTGTGGGATTCGCGTGCGGGTTTGCCATGCTGCTACCTAGGAAAAGTGAGAATTTTGGTAGTAGCGCGGGGGGGATAGTGGGAAGGTACCTACCTTACGGACGGCAGCGGCCCAGGACTCGGGTGTAGAGTCGTCGCTGTAGAATTGGGTTTTTACAGCGACCAGTTCGTCGGTGGTTCGCCATGGCGTTGCGCGCGGCTGGTGTAGTGGCATGTGGGCGTGCGATGGCGGTTGCGCGGGGGAGGAATTCTGGTGGTGTGGCGCAAGTGGCATACGTAAGTAGGTAGGGATGAGAGTTGAATGCGTTAACTACCGAGACACCTTCGTATCTACAAGGGTTAGAAAAATCGTGAATCTTCAGCAGTCATTCTCACGGGCAAAGATGCGGTCCAGCCAAGTTGACTCGTCGTTTCCGTTGAAATTGTTCTATATTCCCCCGTAAAAAACTAAAACATGCATAGACGTCACAGATCGCAATTTGACAAAGCCCCCTCATCAATCAGGGGAAAACACAAGACCCTTGTTTAATGCGGAAAAGCAAGGAGAAAAGAAATTCAAACGCCAGCATTGAAATGTTCAACTGAGCAAGCACCGGACTCCAGTAGAAAACCTCAAATTCCCCCAATTCTCCCACCGGACCTCCTCCCGCTCCTCCTCGGTGTGGGCACCGAATCCACTGCGTTCCTGGACTTCTGCACTCTAGACGCCTTGACAGCCTTAGGCGTTTCGATCGGCGCTGATTTATCCAGCTTTGCCCTGACAATTTTCTTCTCCATGAGAGTCTCCTCATAGTTATATCCCAGTGCCTGGCTCTGGACGGGTTGTTCCTCGGGCATAGTATACAGCCGGGATGGTTCAATAGGGGCTGATGGCGTAATCGTGGGGAGGACAGACTGGTCACCAGATGTCGAGACAGCGGACGGTGTACGTGAAAACACGCGCTGCTTTCCAGTGACTGCTTTGCCCTGAAGACGACCGCGTGTCTTTCTGTGTGCATTGGACGACGCCATGAGCTCATCTTTGCCAAGCTTTCCAAGGATCTCAGATATACCAGAGATGTTGCTGCCCTTACGCTCCGGGGGGTCCATCGAGTTTCCGAACGACGAACTTGAGATCTCATTGACTCTGGTTTCGGTGCGTTCGGCGAGGAGAGCAGCCATTGCAGGAGACATAGGGTCGTCTCCACCGGAGCTTCTGCCAGGGGCAGGTGGCATAGGATGAGGAGGTTCCGGTTCCGAGCAGAAGTCCGTCTTGGTGCCGCCTGGTTGCTGTGCATCTGTTACCTCCATATCTTGAGGAAGGTTAACTGCCTGTCCGACGGCGAGGACATTCTCCGGGCCTCTGGTAGTTATTTCCAACGCGACGGCTATTCCATTCATCGGATGGAAACCACCCTCATCAACCCGCATCATTGCTTCCTGGCATTTATACAGCCAATCACCAGTCACAACCAGGCAATCAGCGATCAAATGTGCCAAGCGGTAGTCCTTTGACGATTCCAAAGAATTACCAAGAGGAGGAAAATGTACAAGATGAGTTAGTTGTGTATTCTCGTCGAAGGAGGCGAGAACTTGTGCACCGAGTTCTCTAGCGATATCCTCTAGCTCTTCTTTACGCTTCTGTGACAAAGAGTCTGTTAGCAACAAGAATAGAAATCACCCAAAGCATAGGGAGATAGTCTAAAAAGTAATCACAGGCACATGCCTTAAGCTGTTTGCTGACGCATACAGTGCACCCATTCAAGATCTTCTTTCTCCCCATTCTTTTAGACTCGCCCTCATTTGAGGTTTTTTGACTGGGGTTCGGTTGTTGAGGTTTTTTACCTTCACCACTCCTGTTGTCAATCGGTCGCCGCTCGACAACGTCGGATTCAAGCGCAGTCCGTTTACTCGTGCTTGCCAGCTCTGCTTCAGGCTTCCTCTTGAACTTGTCGCCTAGAAGAGATTTTTTCCCTGGAGGCCTGATGAGATATTCTTCGTAGGAAAGCTTTCTATGCTGCTTGAGGCATTCAACCAGCCATTCCCCAGTCACCACCGGAATATTTTGGGCATGAGCGAAGCGGATTTTTTCGCTTGCATTCGCTCGTGAGTCGTTGGTTATGAGCAGGGTTATGTTCTTCCGGAGCACTTCATGGAATTTTGCACCTGCGATGGGGACTTAGCACAAATACTTCCGCATGTTGGGAGAAGAATACCTAGTAAGCGGACCAACCGCGGATAAAACAAGAGGTCTATCCCAGCGAAATTGGTGATGCAGATATCCATTTTTTTCATCTCTGTTACAAGTCAGCATTGACAATACATTATATCCTCTGGGATAGGTAGGACCTTTTATTCCGAACTTTTCGATGGGAATGGTCGTGAAGTCTCCCATCGGTGTGACAAATTTCTGGTAATGAAGGCATGATTCCAACCACCATTCCGTGACGGTGACCATGTCTTGATCCTCTGGTATTTTGGGGTACTCATTCACACGCTTGTCACGGGGGACCATTACAAGCTTCCAAACGAACTCGGAAGCTGCACTCAACTCGTGGAGTGAATTGACAATGGTGGCGTCATAGGGCAACAACGCCTTTTCGAGGGCGACCATTTGTTCGTCTCCAAACCCCCAAATCCAGAAACATGCTTTGGAGAACATGCCTCCTTTCGCGGGCCCCACCCGGTCTACAGCAAGGGATCCGAAGCCCGATTCGCGACGATTGCTCTTACCGCTGGCTGCATCATCCGCCTGATTAAGGCCATCCTCCCATTCATCTCGCTTTGCTGGTTTGACGTTCGCAGCTTGGCCAACAATATCGTCCCAAAGTGTTTGACTCTGTCCTCCGAGCTTATCCTGGGTGGCTTTTCGGATCTTCCGTTTGCCACGGAACTCCGCCACTTCCGTCTGCACCGACGACTTAGAGGGCTTTGCACCGACGCCGATTTTCTCTGGCGGCAGCAGTGGATCGTAGAATGCCGCCTCCAGGGCCATACCACGCTCGAGACTATCCGCCAACCATTCCGGTGTCACTACGTTCATTCGATGGGTTCGTGCAAATTCGTATTTATCGCCCGTGGGTGCAGCCGCAACGAGGTGCGTGATCCCGTACGTGAGGTCCGGGTGGTAGGTTGCTGATTCTTCCTGACATATCTCTTCGATTCGTTTGCGCTCCGCAACTGTTCTGTCTGTTAATATTCTCCCGCTTTTTTCCTCTATGAAAAGACATCATACCGTCGGCAATACCCGTCACCGAGATTTTGAGTTTGTAAAACACAGGCATGCGATGCTCCGCCTCGAATGTTTGGGGATCGACGTCCTCTCCGTTAATCCACTGCGTGTACATTGCCTCCACCCACTTAGTCGTCATCACCTTCACGTCCGGGCGCATCTTCGCGACATAGCAGTATTTAGCAGAAAAGAGGTCGCCACAGATGAGGTGGGTAGCTTCCGATGTCAGATCGAGGATGTGGCGCGCTCCCATGTCTTCGCACTGCCGTTGAATCTCATTCTATCAAGGGGGTTCATGTTAGCTCGAGTTTGGTGCGCATGTGGTCATTGAACCTACTCGTTCTGTCATCTCCACAGAGGTACAGCAGAGCACCATTCGGTGGAGAGGATGGTGCGACCGCGATATCTCAGCCTCGTCCGCCATAGTTTGGGATGCTGTCGTGAGTGTCTGCTGTTGTATCAAAGTTAGCGAATGGAGGACGACGTGAAGCTTTGTTGCCAAGACATATTTAAACGAGGGATTACTTTCAACTCGCACTTCCCCATCCGGCACACTTACGTAAATTCCAATTTCGTACAGATACATATATTCTAACCATAACTTGAGACTGGCCAAGTACTACTCTATGTACACTCTACTACTTTACTCTAGCACTTAGGACTGGAGTTAACTACGGGCCAGCCCATAGTTACGATACCTACAGCGGATTTTCTAACTAAGGCTCCTCAGCCTTGCACAGGGGACCAGGCCAGGGGAGATTGTGGGGCATCGATATCAGGTATACATCGGAAAATGGTTAGAGTGCGCCTTAGGTACCTAGGTAACTAGGACCGAGAGCACAATCCTACTGGACACTCGATGTGGACATCCTGCAGGAGGAAGAGGCTACGGCCAAGGCTGAGGCGGAACGCCCCCAACCTGGGCTCACCATGTTCACGATGGGTCACGACTTGACAATGGAGCCTCCGGATATTCGGTTGCCTGGCAGAACGGTCAACGCTGGGTGGGCATCAAACCCACATGGGCTACAACCAGGAAGCCTAGGACGCAAAGTGGGCTGTCTTCGCCAGGGCGCCGGAAACCACCGCAAGGCGACAGACAACACCAGGTTACAGGCATCGCCGATACCCAGGCCGTCATCAAGCGCATGGCCTCAGAGAAACCTGGCCCCGGTCAGATGTATACGGTCCAGGCCAGAAGCACATCGCAACACTTCAAGAGCCAGACCGGACATCACAACCGAATCCGACGGCGCCCAGCCCACAAGGGCGCCCCAGGAAACGAACAGGCTGATGAGTGGGCCAAACCGGCAGCGAACGAAGCCGATTCGCATGGAGTGGAATGGATGCAATTCGGGGATCGGTACGGGAGACGGCTAATGCCCCTCCCTAGATCCCTTGCACATCTCAAGTAGGGAATCTCGGCAGGAAGCCAACGTGTGGGCAGATTCTCGGGTCTCTCGGAAGAAAATACTTTCACTGCTGGCAGGGAAGGCGTATCAGAAACCGGACCCAACTTCGGCGAAGACCAACAAATGGCTGGCGGCGAGATTCTACCAGTTGAAGACGGGCCATTGCCTCACTGGCCAGTGCTTCAAGGAGACGAAGAACAGGCTCACAGCCAAGTGTTGGTGGTGCCCGTACCGGGCTCAGACCCGGGAGTACCTTTTCAGGAACTGCCCCCACTGGAAAGCCCAGAAAATCCTGTGGGCGGTACTGTGGTAGGAGACGGGAAGCGGGAATAATCGGTTCAGGATCCGAGACCTCTTCGCAGATGCGCGGTGCGGCCAGGCGATTTTGGACTCCCTATCTACTACGGATGCGGGACGAAGGGTGGGTCCGGATAGGGCTGTGGAAGAGGCCGAGAATGAGGCGTCAGAGTCGGAGCTCTGGGAGCAGACGAGAGAAGAGGAGAAGAGGCGGATGAGCGGGGAGGTGCAAGGTGATTGTGCGTTATAATTAGTATCTGTGAGAGGAGGGCAATGGGAGCTACAACGAGCCATCTGCGGACTGATCGAGGTCGGGGCCGGGATTCGGGTAAAAAGTATGCCGCCATAGTCTATGTACATAGGCTGAATGCGAGTATGATCGAACAAAAATACATGGCTACGATACATAGCCTTGCTTTAGTTACTCCCGAATCCCTCCGCTGAAGATTGATCTGACTTATCTCCATAGGCTTTCGGCGATCCAGACTTATAGCCGATTTTAGGAGCTAGGTTGATGGCGAGCTTCGACTTCGAGTTGGGGGAGGCTCGGGGGCAGCGTTTATATGTTGACGCACGATGGCGGCATTAACTATTGTCGATCCCGATCACTCGTCGGCGATAACTTTTTGCTGGGTCTAAAGGTTTTAACGGAAATACGGGTGATCGCTAGGTAGCACATTGTATGTGACTTCGGCGTTGTGATGGCTTGGTACGGTTGTCCATGGCTTCACGCAGAATATGGACAGAGATGGTAGAACCGCGTCATCACACTCAGTGGGAGCATTGGATGACGCTGGAGAGGACAGCCTTTAAACTGGAGACCATCGAGTGCGTCATGAAACTTACTTAAACCGCAGGAATTTCCGCCTTGAACCGATGTCAAACGGCTTCCACCGTATCCAGATTTTTTTTTCATTGCATGCGACCAAGTTTTACTCAAAAGAGCTTTTTTGGAGATCAACATTGTCCCCTGGACGTGTGAAGTCTCCAAACTCACTCTAGACCTAAAACAACCCGACTCTTATTCTTTCCTCAAGTAATCAAGGTAATCCCAAATCAGGCCCGATGACACATCTCCCTCTCAAAAAACCCGGGGTTTGTTGCCGCCCCTGGGGCAAGGAATTTTCGCCTCCCGGCGGCCCAATTTTCATATTGAGGGCAAGGTACTTTGATGAGTTTTCGCGACTTCTCAGGTCCTTGGATGAGTTTTATTCAACATCATTGGCCGAGACCGAGTTAAGGGACTTCTGGAGTCCTTTACTCAAAGGAGGGTGTTCACGTACATGTGGTGGAAATCCGAGTGAGATTCGATGCCACACCTCTGGAGTCCCTGTAGTACACGTGACCTCGTACTAAGTTAAATCTAAATTGTCCCACACAAGTGCCCCAAATTTCTTCCCACGGACGCAGCATCCACACCTAAAACCATGTCGCTCCTCCGTCCCACGGTCCTGCGCCAGAGCACCCGCAGATTCACAACACAGTCGGCACTATGCTACGCACGAATTACTCGGGACCGCAATCCCAATCGCGGAGTGTCACCAATGCACCGACGGCCGCAGAAGGAACCGCTTGGCGCTCAGAAATACGGTATCCCGAAGCCCGTCGATGCAGCCAAACTCGACAAGGTCGAGACCGATGCGAACCACGGCCTGTGGGGTTTCTTTAGGGAGGACAGATATGCGCTGCCAACACCCGAGGTGGATAATAGCCATGGTGAGGAAGGATTGACTGGCGGGGTAAGGTAAGGTGACTGATTGAGGAACAGGTCGACATTGGACCGTCGAGGAGCTCAGACACAAGTCGTGGGAAGACCTTCATAAATTGTGGTGGTCGTGTGTCAAGGAGCGCAACATTATCGAAACACAAGCGGCGGAACGGGAACGACTTAAGCCCGGCTACGGTGACTTCGAGGCGAAGGAGAGGAAGCGGGCTGTCAGATGGACCCAGCGCGGAATCAAACATGTGCTCACTGAGCGGTACTACTCATGGCAGGAGGCAAAACAGCTGGCAAAAGACGATCCTGAGATTGAGTTCAGTGAGAAGGGCGCTATCTACACACCTGGATCGGCACTCGAAGAAGTGAATCTTGAGGTTTGTTTGTTTGCTTCTTGTCTGGATGACGATGCTGATTTTAGGTATCAGGAGCCATTAGGGACAGAAGCGTCACCGGAGCCCAAAGTAGAGGAGAAGAAGCCATAACTGTGTAGACGCTGGTGGGGCTGCAGAGATATACAGAGGTTGGAATGCGTCAACAGTCTGTCTGCGATCTATGTATTATACCGTTACCTGAAATGTGTGATCGAGATGGCGCCTCTGAGCGAGTTCCTTTCGTACCTAGATACGGTAACAAATGGTTTCTCGATCACCTCATCACTCGTTGGCAAGTTGGCAATGTTGCTTACCTTCTATGTACCTTAAGTACTTAGATACATCTTAGGCCTGTTCGGTTGCACAACCTATGTACGGTTCAAAAATCGCGTCTTTGTATGGGAGTTCTTTTTCTGGAAGCACGGTTTCCCTCTTTTGTATGGTAACTCCTGCAACCCCAGGCCTTAGTTAGCGCAGAATGGAGCAAACCCCGCTAGCCCTAGTCGAACGGCTGCAGCGAAATCTTGGCAGCAAGAAAGTTAAGAGAAACCCAACCTCACACGTCTTCCGCCCAACTCTCTGTGCCCCACGCTACAACTCTCAACGCTCATGATGCCTGATATCGAGGTATGAATTTCTGTACCCGCTTTTCCGATTAAGCCGCACCTCAGTGCTAATGCTACTCTCGCCGCAGGAACGACTGAAAAGCCATTCAGCGGCATTTGAAGGTTTACTCTCGCTGATCCCCGGCAACAAGTACTTTGAAGGCGATAACACTGTTCGTTCTCTCTGCGCCCATTATAAACGTCTCACTGATATGCAATACGGAATATAGGCGCAGTGGTCGAAGCGCAAGCAGAGCAAGGAGGAGCACAAGCGAGCTAAGAAAGCAAAGCTGGATCCGGACTCTGTTACAACTGCGGCGGAATTCCGTGCGAAACGGCGGAACGCCGAAGATGACGGCGACATGACCGGCAACGAAGTGGGAGAAGCAACAGCCGAGGCAGAAAAAACTCCGAAATCAAAAAAGGCCAAGAAGCAGCAGATCCCTAAGCAGGCTACTGCAAAGGAGAAGGCGAAAGAGAGCGAAGAAAAAAGACCTGCACAGAAAAAAACGGAAAAGAGTAAGGCCTCATTCCGCATCAGCGTCGCCCTACCGTCTGAGGAAATATCCACCGCTACGGCGAAGTCGACCGATGAAGGCGAAGACGAGGAAATGATCGACGTTTCGGAGTCGATCCAAATCAACGGCTTCGCGAGCCTGGCCGAATCCTCCAGTACGACAACGATTGAGGATCAACCCACCCCCGCACCCAATGCCTCACCTGTGCCTCCGAAACCAGAACCCGACGCTGCCATGCGCGCCGAACAGCGAGCCCGTCTCGCTGCACGGATAGAAGCCCTACGTGCAAAGCGAAAAGCCGATAATGCCGATGGCACATCTGCGCGCACACGACAAGACCTCCTCGAAGCTCGCCATAAGGAGCTACGGAAGGAACGAAAGAAGGCTGCTCGTCTAGCCAGTAAGGTGGCCGGAGGCGAGGAAGTTCCAGAAACTACGTCGACAACTCCTGCTGCGGCGCCAAATGGCATCAAGAAGGACTTTTCCTTTGGACACGTAACGTTCGATGACGGACAGCAATTGAACGCGAAGTTGCAAGGCTTCCAGAGGGAAAAGAGGAGGAAGGGACCGACTGATCTCCTTGGCCAGCTCAAGCTCACCGAGGCGAAGAAGCGGCGTATAGAGCAGATGAGCGACGAGAAGAAGGAGGAAGTGCTTGAGAAAGAGAAGTGGAGCAAGGCGTTGAAGCAGGCGACTGGTGCGAAGATCAAAGACGACGAAAAGCTGCTTAAGAAGGCTTTGAAGCGACAGGAGTCCCATAAGCGGAAATCAGCGCACGAATGGTAATGCTTATTATTCATTTATGTGTAGGAGATACACTAACGTCATTATTAGGGGTGAGAGGCTTGCTGGACAATCAAAATCGCAGGCTCAGCGTGTGAAAAAGCGGGAAGAGAACATTCAAGCAAGAATAGACTCAAAGAAGGCAGGCAAGTCTGGAAAGAAGATTACCAAGAAGAGCCAAAAGCCGTTCGTTAAGAAAGGCGGCAAGAAGCCGTCGAGGCCAGGGTTTGAGGGTGGAATGAAGTCCAGCAGTGAGAAGGGCAAGGCGAAGGGGAAGAAGTAGTAATGAGATATACTGTGACGGGCTTTTGTGGTAGCAACATTGATTGGAAGATCACGTTTGGCACATGTGAGACGATTGAACCTGAGATTTCGTAACATTCATAACCTGACGGTGCTTAACTCTACTTAGTACTCACTCTCAACCCCACCTACACAATAGAAACTAAAAACTGCCCCCAATCACCTAATCCAGTCCGCAGTTTCCAACCGTCTGGGGATGTTGCAATCAGATGTGGATTGTGACACCACCCTCCCAAATGTTCTGCGTCTCAAGAGTATGCCACTTGGATACTGCGCCTGCCTCAATGCAAACTACACAATCGTCTCATTAGCAACAATCTCTCACCCGGGTATGGCAGTACTCACGCATATTCTTGTACCCGTCCGTGGGACCAAAGTCCGCCATTCCGCTCGCGCCTTCCCAGGGATTCCACACAACCACATCTGCCAGATTCGAGCGCTTAACCTTGAACAAGGCCTTTCCGCCTGCGTTGACAGAAACAGTTTCAGGGAAATTCTCGTACACCCTGTCCACCTCCGCAGCAATGGTCACGCTCGCGGACTCCTCGGTCGCCGTAGCTCCCTTCAGGACCTTGTCTTTGTAGGTGACACCCTTGAGTCCCGATACGGAGACGGTAGTGACGTCCTACCCGCTATTATGGATCCTCGCCCCAGTCATTCATGTAGGGAGAAGAACTTACGGGAACCCGGAGGTAGGTATGGAACAGCAAATTGAAATCGAACGACTCGCCGCCCTCATTCCGCACCAGCATCTTTGTCTCGAGTGATGTCTTGCCGAGGACTACCGAGTAAATCAGACCGAAGTCGTACGGCCATTGCTTCCGTGCGTCGACGGAGAGGTTCTCGGGGCCGAGGCCGAAGTCTACTTGAACGCTAGTTTCGGATTCAGAAATTTTCCCGAGGAGCTCCCACTGCATGATTATGAGTATAGGTTACGGATGAAACGGTGGGCGAGGATACTTTGGAGATCCGAGCGAAGCCGTGCTGCGGAAGGGCGGCGGTAGGACCTTCGGACGATTTGGCGAATACCTGGTAAAGTTTAGCTATGATCGATGTAATAGGAATTCGAGGGCCTGCTGGACAAGACTCACTGGGAAAACCAAGGGGATTCCGCCACGGACTGGGATATGATCAGCTCGGACAGGCAGCTCTCGCTCTCACGCAGTGAACATACCTGCTTTGGTTCCGTCTAGATACGACATTAGCTTTTGACGGCCACAACTAATAGAAGATAAATACGTACCAAGCACCGCCTTGTCACTCAAAAAGAGTTTCTCCTCGCCGCCGGCCTTCCACGAGATCACGGTGGCACCGTGCAGAAGAATTTCAGCCGATTCTCCGGAAGATAGGGAGAGCTTGGAACGATTTAGTCTAGATAGCTACTGGAACGGAAGCTAGTTTGTGTGCCTTGACTCTGTCGCTCTTGATAGAGACGCCCGAAGCATGGCCGATATCGGTAGTGTGCGAGACGGCGAGAGCACCGGGCTTGTGTCCACGGTCGACCATTGTGTGCAAAAGTTGGATGTGGATGAGTATGGGCTAATTATTTGCGATGGCTGATGAAATGATGATATGCGGGGTATGAGGATGGAGTGGATATGAAGCTTTTCGTATGAGCGGGGGATCATACTCTGTCTGCGTTGGACAGATGGTTGTAACCCCGCCAGCCCTGAAATGCGGAGTCTGCAAGGCGCACGTCGCTAGTGCTGCCAATGACAGCCGCGATGCAGCGGCACGTAGTATGAGGCCCAATCGGGGAAGGAGGTGCCCTTAACAACGCCTTGTGCACTAATCCCGCTTCATTATTAGGGAGGTTCTGTAGATTCCGTGCACCAGAACTAGAGAGTCGAACCGCCCAGACGCTAACAAGCTAGCGTCAATTAAAATGGCTTAGCGCGAGTGATTTAATATGATTACGTTCCGGCCGTTCCTCTACCAAGCCCCATCTTTGATGCCCATATTTCATACATTGCACTCAATTCTTGATTTCTAGGTATTGAGGTATTGAGTTCTCATGATTCAAGTAATAAGGCTTCTGAAAATCAAGTCAATTTCTTCTCGCGTGTCCTCCCCCAATACAAGGTCATTCTCCAACTCACTACCACTCACCCCCTTTCAGCGTCTGTTCTAAACAACAGAGAGCGTACCCAAGTCGAGCACGCAGGTAAGTCGAGCACTAACACGCTAAGTGCGCGCTAGTGCACTAGCGTGCTCTTGGCGCGAGTGATATTTAGGTAAACTACATATACTTATTTACATATGATGTCGATGAGACCGGGATCGTAATGGGAAATACGCAATCGCGACGGGTTTTGGAGATCATTCGACATCCTCGAAGTGTCAACGGGCGCCTTTTTCCGGCGAATATGAAGGATTTACAACTCCCCCCCGCCTGGCACCTGTGTTCAAGATGGGTCCCGCGAGTTTGCTACTGTCATCTGTTGCATCTGTACGGATGGATCCTATCTCGACTCCACGATCACCATGAAGGCAAAAAACGGGATGTAGGACTCATAGTTCCAGAATATGGATGATGTACCTAGCAACATCCTTTTCGGAGTATCACCCAGCGGCTAGACAGACAACAGCAAGGCAGTGGCGTGGCTAAAACACCACTTCAGGCCTAGCAGTGTCTCTGAAATCAAGGCTGCTGGCGAATGGCGGATGCTTATCTTCGATACTGCAAAAAAAGGAGAAGTGCCAGACCATGCAACAAGAGGGCAAAAAGCTACCAGCAACCTGCCAGAAGGACACCAAAGACTTCTTCAACCGAATCGCTCAATTTCCTACAACATGTCTACCCCCTCTTCAATTCCCCTATCTACGGCCATCTCATACCATCAAATGGTGGAACCAGAGCACAGTTCGGTGAACCGTCATTTGAGCCTGGCCGTATTATTAGTCACTGTCAGCATTGTCACCAACTGGCTCCTACTACCATACCATCATCTCAACCTACCTCACACGCCCCAGTCGACCCCCAACTTACCTACAACCACTCCGGTACGTACACTCCCGCATTCCCCGCCACCGCCAATAGTACTACCAATAATATCAGAATTGACTCTCTTGGGGACTTTAAAGCGGCCAGTATTCAAAATACCTTACCCACCATCCAGAAAGCCAGACGGTCATCAAACATCATGGCAGTTGGCTCTGGAAGGCCTTCTGCATCAGGATTGCAACTGAATCGTAGCTATCAATGCCGGATGTCTGAGGAGCAAGCAGAAAAATCTGGCTCGACCATTGAAAACCAAGACAATCCCCCACTGCCATTGGTACGTAAGTATAACCTCAAGCTTATCATCTCACATGAGGATATACCATTTGAGCCTGAAGTTGTACCCGATACAGAAGAATGGAGTCCTTCAGAGAGAGATTTACGACAGGAAATCAACGGAATCCACCTGATGACATGTCTCAGTTATATCATCCAGCAGACAGGGTTATGGGATAGCCTTATTGTGATGAGGCCGGATTGTATGTATACGTTTACAAGTTCTCAGAATTATGTCACTAACTATTTGAAGTCATGCGATTTGTGGAAATCACACCAGTGAATTGATACCACCAAGCAAGTAAGCAGCTCGAACGTTTTTCCAAACAATACCTTCAATAGCAGAATCTCACCTTGGATCAACTCCTCGATACCCACTTTCCGATGCCAGTACAATCAGGTGGGAAAAAAACTGGCCGACCGTCTACAAGCCTGCCGGATATCGTTTTACACATGATCTGGACCGATATTGAAGAGGATCACATAGACTACACCAGCTGGCACCCAGATGATTACTCCTTTGGACCATTAGAAAATCTGTCTAACAGCATGCCCACTGCTCCAGCTGTCACTCCCGATGACCCTGTACCCATTAACTCTGATGGTCCAGCAGCTGTGGAGCAACTGGCCAACTCGGAATCACTCCCAGAGAATGACTCAAGGACAGACTCGGAGCCGAACCCAGACCTAGGACTAGAGCTACCTAGTTTCAACCAAGTTACTAGTAGAAAGGTTAGTAGAACTTTTATCCTTCCGTTTATCTACAGTACCTAGAAAAAAGTCTTCGTGATTGGTCAAATCGTGTCTCAGTTCAGCCGCATTGACCGGGGGTAGCCCCTCCCTCCAGAGCACCATGAATCAAAAACTTAGATACTGGACATCAAAGAGAAACTGAGATCAGAACAGAAGAAAGACAAAGCAAGGAAGTAGCCAGCGACGTAGTAGATCTCGGTACACACAGGCGTTGACAGAGCCAGTCTTCAGCGGAACCCAGCGGGGCTGCTTGCCCCAGAAGCAACCCAATATCATCAACTTCACCTGACGATGCCTCACGGGGTTGACGGCGTCTACATGCCACCTCTCCTGTCCAGGCGCACTGAAGACCCATCTCTGCTGTCCTGCAGGCTGCTGCTCCACACTGCACTCGTTGCTGTAGATCAACCGCTCGAGGTCCTCCTTAGTCTGGTCCTTGTGGGCGAGAGCCCATTGAGTCGGGCCTTTGCACGTTCCGTCTTTAACCTCGGTCGTTTTTTCGCTAGCCATTTCTTTATAGGCTGCTGTCGGAGCAAGCGATCGAGGGTGCGAAGGGAAATATGGGGGTCATAGGTCTGACAGATTTGCTCGCGTGTATACTGCCTGTGTTCCGTACGGCGCGTAGGATCGTTCGCTTGTCTCGTTTGCTAAGGGCCTCGGGCCCACCAGGTCGTGGGAGGTTATACGTCGTGGCACGTATAGTACCGCTGGGCGGAACTCTTCACCGTCGACCAGGTGCGGCCGACGAGGCGGGATATGGCGGGGATGACACCGTACTCTAGATGACGAAGAAAGCGATGATCATGTTCTTTTCGACATCGCTCATCTCTCTTCGCTTCCTTCGCATTTCTTTTGATATTTCGGAACCTTCACCACCTGAGGCTTCAGCGCCCCACGGGGTTTCTTTGGTGTGTGAATCACGATGTTTGAGTCAGTGGTAGAGAGAAATTATGGCGGAAGAGGAGGAGAAGGTGGGTAGGATCCCCGGCCAATGCGGCTAAACTGAGACACGATTTGGCCAATCACGAAGACTTTTGTCTAGGTACTGTATAGGAACTAATATGTTGGGGTAGCGATTAAGAAATGATATGTATGACTACTTAAGTTCTCCGCCTCGTGCTTCCGCCCAGCAAGCTTCGAATCCTAAAGTGCGGAGAGTGGTTCCGCCTGCCACTCCAGTCCGAAGATCTGGGGGAAACGGATCAGGTACACATTAGCTATACACGCTAGTTATATTGAGTTGCATTATTGTTTTCCTTTGATGGGTGTTCTGAGTGGATTTGGTTCTTTTCATGTATCTCCGTTTTAAGTAACTACAATGCGAGTGGATGTGTGAACGGCGAGCAGGTGAGCGGCATGAGCGTCAAGCGGCTGAGCACCATGGGCGAGGGGGGTAGCGCCGTGAGCGAGCAGCGAGTGGGTGAGTGCTGTGGGCAAGTGCCGAGCGGAAGAACGCCGTGAGCGGTGAGCGTGTGAGTACCGTGAGCGCCGAGCGAGCGGTGAGAATCATGCGGCCGGGCTGGGTCACGTGACTGGACGGTCGCAAAAGCCCGCCGGCCGCACCTCTAGTTGTGTGGATATCTCAACAACCTATGCTCCCATCGAGCAAAAGAGGTGATTCTATGAGTTGTAATCTACTGTTGGTGAACAACATAAAAAAACTTTGTTTCAAATTTTCGCATTTGGAAAGTCGAAAGTCGAAAGTCGAATGTAAATTATCCTTTCATCGAGTTTTGATCCTTGTGTCGCTACAGGCCACCTTAGCCCCCTCCATTCCCCCCACTTCACGTTCTCAACTCCTCTTGCTCAATCTAACCAACTCCCCCTCATCTCCCCCAATCCCATCCCCCTTCCGCTAGCTCGAGCTGCTTCATATACTACTGTACCTCGTATGTAGGCGATTAGAATCTAACTATTTTTTCTGTCAACTAACTCATAGAAATCTTCACCCGAGCAGAACACCATCGCCCAAAATGGATCACTCAGATAAGAGCGATATGTACATCACCCCAGAAAACGACAGCATCGGCAACTCTCGGGGTTCCCGGATCATGGGCAATCGGGGCACCGACTCGGATATCACGACGTCGGAGCATCTCCAATCCCCAACTCATGAGTTTCACTCGGCAGCTATTCGCATCAGCCGCTTTCAGCAAGATATCGACCAATGTACTAAAGAACTGGGCAGGGCGCGCATGGAGGTTGAACGGCTGGAGAATAGGTATGCAGACGCGATCGCGCGCCAGAGGGCTGTCTTCACCGAACTCCAGGTCGGATGCAAACACGAATCCCTTAACGCAGAAGAGGACCGTGAAGCGGACTGCGAAACTGCCGGCATTTGCAGCCCGCCTCGTCGGCGCCCTGTCTTGAATTATGCCGCCAGCCACCACCCGGTGGACGATGTCCTCGGTGACGATGACGCTCAAATCACTAGTGTCTCGGACAGCAGCAGTGATGAAACCGAACTTCCTGCAAAATCAAAGAAGGGTCGTCGCCAGAGCGTCAGGAAAGCAGTGGTGAAAGGGTATACAAACCAAAAATTGCCAAAGCATCCCGAGCTGTCCAAGACTCATACGAGAGTCCCAGCTCAGTCAAAATCCCCAGCTCAGTCGAAATCCCCAACTCAGTCAAAATCCCCAGCTCAGTCGAAATCCCCAACTCAGTCAAAATCCCCAGCTCAGTCGAAATCCCCAACTCAGTCAAAATCCCCAGCTCAGTCAAAATCCCCAGCTCAGTCAAAATCCCCAGCTCAGTCAAAATCCCCAGCTCAGTCAAAATCCCTAGCTCAGTCAAAATCCCCAGCTCAGTCAAAATCCCCAGCTCAGTCAAAATCCCCAGCTCAGTCAAAATCCCTAGCTCAGTCAAAATCCTCAGCTCAGTCAAAATCCCCAGCTCAGTCAAAACCCCCAGCTCAGTCAAAACCCCCAGCTCAGTCAAAATCCCCAGCTCAGTCAAAACCCCCAGCTCAGTCAAAATCCCCAGCTCGGCCGGAAACTCCAGCAAGTCATGATGAAGCACGACCTCCAATCATGCCATTCATACTAGACACTCAGGCTATGGCGGAACAAGAACCCTGCGCTACCCGCTACGATGAGCAGGTTAGTGCCAAACGTGAGCGTGAGGCAAGCAATGACGACGATCTCTACACCGTCCCTGAGCGGCCCGCCAATCGTCGAAGAATCGAACGTGCAGGGCCGGAGAGCCCTGGGTGTGAAGCTGTTGCTCCTCCTCGGAGAGCGCCCACTGAATGGAATGACGCTATCGCCAACTTACAGAACCCTGAGAGAAATGCGTATTCCCACGAACTCACCAAAACTTGGCCGTCAATACGGTTCCCAGATGATTGTCCTCCGATGTTGACCCCTTTCACTCGTCGCTTCTTGTCTCGATATATTGGTGGCTGTGAACGGAACGTCCGGTGTCAGGTCTCGGCGCAAAAACAGGCTCAGAACAATCACCGGATCAGAGAATACCATTGCATCGACCCTGCTTGGGACCCGTACATGCCCCTTTACCCTGGCGCGCATGGCATGCGCTACGTCGTCGCACATGGCGCGTACGACGATAGCAGCGAGGACGAAACGACCAACTTCGGCTGCTTCACTGTCTTCTGCAAGTTCGGTGTCAACAAGTGGGGTTACTTTGGCGAATACACCACCACGCGCCGCGCCTTCGCTCCTGGCGAGTGGGAACAGGTGCCACCGGCGATCAAGCAGAAATGGGCCGAGGGATTCTCTGGAAAAACCAACAAGAAATGGGGTATCAACTTCATGGTACGTCGCGGCTTCCTCGAGGAGGGTGAGACTATGGAGCCCGAGGACGTCCTAAGGTTGATCGACGATGGCTTTTTCTCCCTCGAGGCCCTCATTTACGAGTGCAAGGGATTCAACTGGGAGCTGTACAAGTGGCTCAACGAGAAATGGGAGGCCAACAATCTTGACTTCACACAGGAGGAGGATGACAAAGAAATACCCTATGCGTTTTGATCAGTGAATCAACTAGGGTGTGTTGTGCCCGGGTTGGTCTGGGTGCGGTGATTTGCTGTAGTTAGGATATTTGCACTGGATTTTTGAATTTGTAGTTCCTTCTTCCATTCATGTCTTGTATTCCCTTTTTATTTTTCTTCATCTGGGTGCGTGGTGTTTTAGGTTTTGAAGGTGGCTTCCTTTGGAGTGAAGCTGCAGAGAACTTCGGCGGTTGAAGGTGGCGATAGTTCGCTGCCACGGAGGAAGGCTCTCGATTGGTAGGGTGAAGAGAGGCCACAGAGTTCCGCTACCTTTTGTTTGTCACTCGGTGGAGAGGAGCGGAAGATGAATTCGACCTAATCCGCGGTATCTGGTATCTATCCTAATCCTAAGTACATACATCTTATCCAGCTGATTTCCATACCCTTACACAACCCCATCCCGTACCATAATCCTTCCATTCCGTATCCTGCCTTCCGTTGCCCCCCTTCCCCAACTTGTACAGATCATCACCCCCTAAAACATGTAGAGTGAGAAATGTGAAGAACCTTCTCCCTTCATTAAATCATCAAACGCAGAGAATCCATAATAATCATACCCACCGAGGGAAAAAGCGATAGACCAGACACACGATTCACTCCTGATCTCTGTCGCTCTTGATGGAGACGCCCGAAGCGTGGCCGATATCGGTAACTAGTGTGCGAGACGGCGAGAGCACCGGGCTTGTGTCCGCGGTCGACCATTGTGTGCAGAAGTTGGATGTGGATGAGTATGGGCTAATTATCTACGATGGCTAATGAGATGATGATATGCGGGGTATGGGGATGGTGTGGATATGAAGTTGTTCGCATCAGCGGGGTCACTGACATACTCTATCTAATGGTTGTAACCCAGCCAGCCCTGAAATGCGGAGTCTGCAAGGCGCACGTCGCTAGTGCTGCCAATGACAGCCGTGGTGCAGCGGCACGTAGTACTATGAGGCCCAATTGGGGAACGAGGTGCCTCTAACAACGCCTTGCGCACTAATCCCGCTTCAATCTCTTTACACAGTCAATTGAACCCCTTCCCCAACCAGTGAACATTCCCCAACTAGCTGGCTTCCTCCATTCCCCCCCACTTCACATTCTTAACTCCCTTCTCTTACTCAATCCAACCAACAACCCCCCTCCTCTCCCCCAATCCCACCTCCCTTCCGCCAACTCGAGCTGTTTCATATACTACCTCGTATGTAGACAATTAGAACCCAACTATTTTTTCTAACTAACTCATAGAAATCTTCACCCGAACAGAACACCATCGCCCAAAATGAATCACTCAGATGTGAGCGATATGTACGTCTTCACCCCAGAAAACGACAGCAACGGCAACCACTCCAACCCCAAGGCCAAACTCGGAGCGACGCTAGCAACCCCCAAAAGCACCCCGTCATCGAGTTCTCGGGGTCCCCGGATCATGGGTAATCGGGGCACCGACTCGAATATCACGAAGTCGGAGCATCTCCAATCCGCAACCCATGATGAGCTTCGCTCGGCAGCTATTCGCATCAGCCGCTTTCAGCAAGATATCGACCAATGTACCAGAGAACTGGGCAGGGCGCGTGTGGAGGTTGAACGGCTAGAGAGTAGGCTTGCAGACGCGATCGCGCGCCAGATGGCCGTCTTCACCGGGCTCCAGGTCGGATGTAAGCACGAATCCCCCGACGCAGAAGCGGACCGTGAAGCGGACTGCGAAACTGCCAGCATCTGCCGCCCGCCTCGTCGGCGCCCTGCCCCGAATTATGACGCTAGCTACCACCCGGTGGACGATGTCCTCGGAGACGATGGCTCTCAAATCACTAGTGTCTCGGACAGCAGCAGCAGTGATGAAACCGAACTTCCTGCAAAATCAAAGAAGGGTCGTCGCCAGAGCGTCAGGAAAGCAGTGGCGAAAAAGTATATAAACCAGAAATTGCCAAAGCATCCCGAGCGACGCCAACTGTCTCATACGAGAGTCCCAGCTCGGTCAAAAGCCCCGGCCCAGTCAAAAACCCCAGCTCGGCCGGAAACTCCAGCAGGTCGTGATAAAGCACGGCCTCCAATCATGCCCTTCATGCTAGACACTCAGCATAAGGCGAAACAAGAATCCTGCATTATCCGCTATGACAAGCAGGTTAGTGTCAAACGTGAGCGTGAGAGAAGCAGTGACGACGATCTCTACACCATTCCTGAGCGGCCAGCCAACCGTCGAAGAACCGAGCGTGCAGGGCCGGCGAGCCCTAGGCGCGAGGTTGTTGCTCCTCGGAAAGCGCCCACTGAACGGAATGAGGCTATCGCCAACTCCGAGAATCCCGAGAGAAAGGCGTATTCCCACGAACTCACCAAAACTTGGAAGCCGATACGGTTCCCAGATGACTATCCTCCGATGTTGTCGACCGCTTTCACTCGTCGCTTCTTGTCTCGATATATTGGCGGCTGTGGACAGAACGTCCGGTGTCGGGTCTCGGCGCAAAAACAGGCTCAGAACAATCATCGGATCAGAGAATACCATTGCATCGACCCCGCTTGGGACCCGCACATGCCCCCCCACCCTGGCGCGCATGGCGTGCGCTACGTCATCGCACATAGCGCGTACGACGATAGCAGCGAGGACGAAACGACCAACTTCGGCTGCTTCACTGTCTTCTGCAAACTCGGTGTCAACAAGTGGGGTTACTTTGGCGAATACACCACCACGCGCCGCGCCTTCGCTCCTGGCGAGTGGGAACAGGTGCCACCGGCGATCAAGCAGAAATGGGCCGAGGGGTTCTCTGGAAAAACCAACAAGAGGTGGGGTATCAACTTCATGGTGCGTCGCGGCTTCCTCAAGAGGGGCGAGACTATGGAGCCCGAGGACGTCCTGAGGTTGATTGACGGTGGCTTTTTCTCCCTCGAAGCCCTCATTTACGAGTGCAAAGGATTCAACTGGGAGCTGTACAAGTGGCTCAACGAGAAATGGGAGGCCAACGGTCTTGACATTAAACAGGAGAAGGATTACAAAGATATGAGCCCTCTTTGAGGAGCCATAGCAATACCCAATGCGTTTCGATCAGTGAATCAACTAGAGTGTGTTGTGTCCGGGTTGGTCTGGGTGCGGTGATTTACCTTAGTTAGGAAATTTGCACTGGATTTTTGAATTTGTGGTTCCTTCTTGTCCATTCATGTCTTGTATTCCCTTTTTATTTGTCTCCACCTGGTACGTGGTGTTTTAGGTTTTGAAGGTGGCTTCCTTTGGAGTGAAGCTGCAGAGAACTTCGGCGGTTGAAGGTGGCGATAGTTCGCTGCCACGGAGGAAGGCTCTCGATTGGTAGAGTGAAGAGAGGCCACAGAGTTCCGCCGCCTCCCTGTTTATCACTCGGTGGACAGGAGCGGAAGATGGATTCGACCTAATCCGCGGTATCTGGTATCTATCCTAATCCTAAGTACATACATCTTATCCAGCTGATTTCCATACCCTTACACAACCCCATCCCGTACCATAATCCTTCCATTCCGTATCCTGCCTTCCGTTGCCCCCCTTCCCCAACTTGTACAGATCATCACCCCCTAAAACATGTAGAGTGAGAAATGTGAAGAACCTTCTCCCTTCATTAAATCATCAAACGCAGAGAATCCATAATCATACCCACCGAGGGAAAAAGCGATAGACCAGACACACGATTCACTCCTATACATACATGCATAGCAACGGCAATGGCAAAGCAAAAACAGACATGAAACGCCCCAAAAAAAGAGATCCCCAACCCACACCGAAAGAAAAGGATAAAGCTAGGAGAGAAATATTAACTGGGTTATTTCGCATCCGTGGCAACGGTAGTAGTAGTAGCAGCAGTGAAAGCAGGAGTGTCAACGTTGTCGCCTGAATGCTCCTCGATAAACGCACTGAGGTCTACGGTCATTTTTTCGCCCGAATCCACGAGCCCATCGAAGGTGACACCGGCGTTTGGCGTACTGGGAAGGAAATCCTCCCAGTCCTCGGCGGAGTACATTGTGAAGCCCGTTGGCGGCGAGCTAGGAAGCGGAGATGAGGGCATTGTGTAGTCTGTATTCAAAAAGTCCGGATCATCGAGATCGAACGTCATGTCGCCGGCGTTGAAGGCGGTGATATCGTCGATGTCGGCGAGCACACTGGCCTCCTCGGCGAGAAGCTTTTCCAGGAGCCCCGCAACGGGGGAGAGAACTTGACGGTGTTGTGGTGACTTGAGAAGGCGGCGGCTTGGGGTTTCTGGGGGGCGTGGTGAGCGTTTTGATGGAGTGCTTTGTTGCACAGACCGCATAGTGGAGCGCATAGGTGTTCTTAGTTGGTAGCCAGTGGCACGCCGAGTGGGTGTGGTCGGTCCGGGTACCGTAGATGTTGTTTCCTGACTTGATTCTACTTCTCCCTCTGGCAATAGGTTCTCCTTTCCGGAGGCACGTTTAGCCATTGGTAGGCCGACCGGTTTCTCGGGACTACTTTTGCGGGCTTCAGGGAAAAGTGTCCGTTTGGGCGATGGCATACCAGCCAGCACAGCGTCCAGGTCGATGGGACTATCGGCACTGCCAGTAGCGAGAGGACTCGAACATGCCGCTCTACGGTTTATATTGATTGCTGCTTTCCACTCGGAGTTACCGCCGGAGCGGTTCGCGCTCGGGGTCATTGCTATTCTCCTGATCGAGCTCTGCGCAGCTCGGGGAGTCTCTTCATCCTCGTCATCCGCGAGTACGATCGGCTCTGTGGGTGCTTCGGAAATCTGTACGTTCAATGACGGGGGGGTGGGTGCGACGGCTGACTTTTTTCGTTTCCGCGAGTTCGCAGCCTTCGCGCCCTTTTCGGGCTTCTCATGCTTTTCGTGGGGGTCGTTTGACTCCCAAAGTGACTGGGGACGCATAGTCTTGTGGGACATGAACCAGAGCCCACAAGCATTGCATAGCAGAATCTCCTTCTCCCGGCGGATTTGTCCAGCCTTTTCGGTCTCATCTGGATTTTCGGCTGGCGGAGCCACCTTTCTCCACACGGCTGTCTCAATGGCACCACAGTTCTGGCAGTAACTGGGCATCTCACCACGTTGAACGGACTCGATCAGCTGCATCTCTATCCGCGCCTTGACGTGAGCAGCAGTCCTCGATGGTTTGGTCACGGTCTGTTTTCCCCGCTTCCCCCCTACCACACCGTCATCCCCCACCCCATTCGATGGCGCTACCGCTTCGGAAGTAAGTATATCCTTCTTTTTCGACTTCTTAGGTTTCGCGGACACCTTAATCAGTTGTGAATGCTCGGGAGATAGTGCACTGGAGCCAGCTACATCCTCAGCCGGTGCGATTGGCTTGGATGCTTCCTGTGGCGAAGGAGGGGGCGGTGCAGGTAAGAGCAGACCAGATTGGGGTAGTTGCGGTAGTTGCAGCACTAAGTCCGACTGTGGTTCCTCCTCCTTGACCCTGGATGGCCCAGGCTCCTCGAGCAATGTTTCCAGCCTCCTGCTTGCTGAGTCCCTTGGCTGGGCCGGGAGGAAAGGCAACACCGGACTTGTTGGAGCAGGCGATGGAATGGTTGTAGTGTCGATGTTATCCGGTGGTGCTGGTGGAGACGACGCTATCGCGCCGGTGGGCCGAGGTGAAGGCGCGATTTCAGATATAGCCCCCGGAGTGCTCTCTACAGTCGACTGCCTGGATATACTTGGCTGTGATGCAACCAACGACTCTCTGCTGCGCGAAAGGCGGAGCAGAGGAGGCGGGAGGGGAGGTGCCGGTTGGCGCCTGGGAGCCTTCGCAGTCTTGCGGGGAGGCGGCAGCGGCACATCTGACATCTGGCCAGGATCCACAGAGGGAATAACAGCCGGAATCTCAGGTTCAGAGTCCATTACAGGTGCCTTCTTCTTAGGACCATGCGGTTTTGCAGGCATCCTTCGCCTTTTCTTTGGTGGCTCCACGACGTCCTCCGAAGACGATACACTACTTTCCTTCCACTCCAGTGTAGTGGCCATTTGCGGTGGATCCGGGATAGCCAGAGGAGGAGCTGTAGCAGGCCGTACCAATGGAGAAGGAGGTGGTGGTGGTGGTGGGGGAAGAGGGGCGGCTGGCAGAGCAGTCATAAGTAGTACCCGAGGGTTGTCGTTCAGAAAACCGGACCATCTGGCAGCATCGAACTCCCCGCCCAACGTCCTAGACAGCGCCTGATATGCGTGGACTGAACTGACGAACTGCTCCTGAGTGAACGTATCCACCTTCTGCAGCTTAATCTTGACCTCCAACGTCTCTCTCACATCATTGTTGTTCCCCAGGAACACGAACGCGTTCGAGTTGACGCGACCGGTAACCATCATGCGAGTCGCTGAGCCTTCAGTATTGAGCATCGCCCACGACAGCATACCGCAACCAACCAGCGGAACATCCGGTTCCGAATAATCATATGCGTAGATGGAATAATCTGGACCAAGTCGTGCAACAAGTTCGGGACTGTTGTACACAAGGACAAACAAACAAACCGTAAGCCTGGCGAATTCCCCACGCGACCACCCATTCATCAAACCAAAACTCGGGGTATACATGCCTTCCCGCAATGATACTCAGAATGCAAGTCCCGAACTCAACGGCGCCGACCTGCAAGTCGCGGTCGACCTGTACCACCGGCGAGGTGATGAGCGTTGGCCAGCGCGCAAGGCAGTTGTTTTTATCCTCGTCAAAACTGTACGAGACTTTTACTGCATGCCGTTCAAAGAAAAAAATCACTTGGTCAGTCTGGCTCTTTTCGTGGAAGAATAGATATATTGGAGAGGCGTGGAGAGAAGAGAGCGCAGTGGGACCAAACAAACATCGCATTTGCCTCGAATTGGAGTTTGTCGTTGGGGCAGCCCCTCGCTTGTTCTCGGGACCAGCGGCTGAGGAAGCCGGAGGCGTATGAGCCAACGCCGAAGCCATTTCGAGAATTTCCCCCTCAAGACCTATATGTCTGAACTCGCATGCACGTGTAAATACCCTCCGTAGGAATGATATTCGAGAGGAGTTGTGTACTGTTGGCTTCTGGGGGTGTTGGGGTCGAGATTGCGTTGTCGAGTTAGCACTCGTGACCAAGGATTGGGCTGCGAGTGACCAGTGGGGGGAAGCGACGAGAGAAAAACGGGAGAGTAAACAACAGAATTTGAATTGCGAGAGCGGTAGCGGAGGCAGAGACAAGTCCCTGGATCGATAGAGAATGCGAATATGGCCCGATTCACACGTTCCCGGTATGTCGCTTGGATATTTCGTGAGGATGTTAAGGGAAGGAAGGAGGAGGGAACAAGAGAGCGTGTGGGATATTAAGGCCTAATCAGCGCAGGAAGTACCCAGTCGCGTTTCCCGTTGCCTCGGCGCGTTTGCCAAGCCACACCTCAGCCTAACGCCGTTTCTCAAGAAGAATGCTAAAAGGAAGGAGGAAGAGTCCGAGCTAAAGCAACCAACACAGCAGCAAGCCACGGGTTGACTTTGAAAACTCCCCACAAAACTCAACGATAGATAGAAGAAAGAGGAGCGTCACGTTGCACCATCCCATACGAGTACATGACTACCCCCATCACATCTCCGCCATTGATTGACTCTTCGCTAGATCCTCACATCCTCCAACTCGACCCACCAATCCACCCCCACCCATCATAACAATGGCCTCTCTTGTCGACAAGCCGCGCTCGGAGCTGACTGAGTACGAGATCGCCGAACTCGAAAAGTATGAATTCTCCGCTGGACCTCTATCCATCTTGCAGACGGCCGTGCGTTCGCACAACCCGGTGCTCGTGTCGTGCCGCAACAACCGCAAACTGTTGGCGCGTGTCAAGGCTTTCGATAGGCATTGCAACATGGTGCTCGAGAACGTCAAGGAGATGTGGACCGAGACTCCGCGGAAAGCTGATGGCTCCAAGGGGAGGCCCGTCAACAAGGATCGCTTCATCTCGAAGATGTGAGTAGTGCGCTCTCTTTTGGAGAAAGATGGAAACGTGCGCTGACATTGATTGTAGGTTCTTGAGAGGCGACTCGGTCATCCTGGTTTTGTTGAGCTAGATCGCGCGTGGGGGATATAGAAGAGGTGGTTGGCATCGATGATGGGCGGCAGAAGAGTGGACAAAACACGCATGCTCGTGTCGTGAATGATAAACGAAACAACTCGGTGCAAAACGGTGTATTCACCGCTGTAATGACGATCATTCCATCTTGCCCGGGTATCTAAGAACATATGACACGCAAGCGTATCGGATTCATGAACTCCACAGCGAACAGGCAAACAACCACCTCAAACTTCCAGTTTGGTATCTCCGCCACTTGCAGGTATATGCCAAATTCAAACGGTCGCAAACAAATATGTGTGTATATAGGTAAATCCCGCAACGCATGTCATCCCAACACAAGAAACCACCTAGTCCATCAATGCCACATCATGTCTTGTTGCCCACCTCATCCAACCCTCACTTCGCGGCAGGAGTGTAATTCTTGTGATCGACGTGCTTCTTATAATACGGGCTACTGTGCTGTGGCCTCATCTCCTCGGGGAGACTCTCCATAACCTTTGCCAAGACCGCATCGCGACTCCTCTCGTTCTGCGCATCTCTGGTCCACACCAGGATCAGATGAGAGTTAAACCGGACACTAATGCTAACGCCACAGATATCATCCCCTATGCACCATCAGTCTCCTTCCGTCATCACCGAAGCCTCGGAGAGAACCCACCTTTCTCGACGACCTCCTGCAGAATCTCCCCAATAGCCATCATGAGTACCTCCTTCCAAAACTCATGACTTTGCGCCTTGGGCACGCGGAACGTCCAGGCTCCACCGTTCTTGTTCCTCGGGTCCTCCCACAGCGGCTTAACGTTCTTCTTGAATAGGTGCAGCGACTCCTTCAACGTCAGGTTCGTGAAAGGTGTGTTGTTAAACACCTGCCAGAAGCTCTGCACTGTGCTGATCTGTGCGATCTCTTTGAGTCGGTCGTCCCACTTCTCGGGGGAGGCATCGGGATCGTCCCTGTATTTTCCTTGTTAGAATGGGCGCGAGCTGAGGAGCGTGGGGAGGGGGAGGATGAGGATGAGGAGGAGAACGCACTTCTCGTGCCAGAATATCCACTCGTGTCGTAGAGGGTACGGCCGCAACTTCCTCAACATGGTCATGCGGAGCTCAGCCCGCTTCCCGGCGTTGGCGTCGTTGGCGTCGACGGGGGTAGTCGTGGTATCAGCCATACTGCTTGCTTGCTTGCTTGCTGTCTGGGAGGGGGTGAGAGAAGGGAGGAGGGGTTTTGTAGACAAAGGGAGGTTGCAAACACGACACGACGCACAACGTTTCAAAGCTGTGCCAGACACACCATATCGAGCTGCATTCCTTGCCCCGCAGCAGGCCCGTCGGTAAGGATGCTAAAAGATCTCTTGGCATGCACAACCACAAATACTGGCAGCCTATTAAGCGCTCTGTTCGTCCCTGGTTGCTGATAGTGAGACAAATGGACGGACAAATCAGAACTGCTTGTGCTTGACGGAAAGCATCTGACTGCTGGAATGAGTGCTTGGTGCCTTACGAGAGTCAAACAAAACAGAGGGCGGGGCAAGTGCCGTTGCGCCGCGCGTGCAATATCTTGACCATCTACATCACAGCCAGTTTTCCTCACGGTTGATCTGTGAGTTTCGGTGATGTGGCTCCTGGGTTCCATGCATACGATCTCACTCGTTCCCGAGCATCAACACAAGATATTCTCAGCAGGTTATACCTGTTCGCCCGGCGGACTGCTTTCTCGAAGCCAAAATTGATTCATCTCTGCGACGCCTGGCTACGTGTATACTCAGGTCCCACAAGCCGCCCGGACTATGAAAGTCGACCACCCGGTCGCTGTAAAGATTTGCCAATGCGGGAGGATTATCGCAAAGTAATGTAACGTATGTAAATCTAAAAGAAAATCACAGCGAAGCAGCGGCAACACCCGTCCATCAAATTGCATGCTCTGTCCGTCACCCGCAGGTACAATCTTTCGATCCGGCTCCTAGAACAAAAGCCACAGACAAAATGTTCCATCCATCCGCGTGGTAGGTAGCAGCAAGAGCTTAGAAGGCAGGAGACGAATACAGCTATTAATACCAGCGCGTTTACCCTTTTAAGCGGAATAAAAGCTACATAGCGGCAAAACACCATCCACGAGGCAAACAATGGCCAGAAGTACAGGCCAAGAGAAAACAGCAAGCAACCGACGAGGCGGAAGATGGAAGGCACCACCATGATCCACTGACAGCAATCCCAGACTCCCTCATTACCCAAGCTAGGCTGGCATCATCCGTCTCGTTCATGTCGGGAACACCCTCCGGATCAGTCGAGACGCAAGAGTTATCTCTATTGTTTCTAGGTCTTGCCACACCCTTCCAGTCCAACAGTTCGGCGATGTAGTGAGACATGCTCTCTTGGAAAGTACTTGAAACCTTCTGGTCGGATGGAAGTAGAGCCCACGGGAAATATCATTTGCCGTGGCATCCTCGGGTGTATAACTTCCGTTTACTGTATTTGTTTGATGCCTCGATAAACCTCGTGCACGCGTTGCAAGATAGCTTACTAACGCCTAGGAAATTCACCAGAGGTATCTCGCCGAGGCTTCCAGTGGGTGTACCAATGCGCACTCGCAATGGACAGAAGCCTCGACGGAGCCACCGTTTCGAAAGAACTTTCGCTGCGTTACGCTAACAATCTGGCGCAGTGTGCGCGGATTCCGACCACCTTCTCAAGATATCGCGCGAGAGGAAAGGTGTATTTCGTTTGGACCTATAATCCATCAGATGGGAAAATATACACAACCCGCGTGCTCAAGCTTCACTGCATCGGGCCAGTGAGTGACAGCATCTGAATTCAGGGCGGCGCGAACGTCCTTGCTCGAAGTGTCCGTGAAGCTGACCAGCTTTTCGCACTTGGGATCGGGAGAACACATTTGAAGACCACCACAATCGCGACACGCACAGCCAGTAGAGTCTGCCCAGGTGTCGTTGTCCTGATCCAATGCCGTGACCATGTACCGCTCAAGCCTCTCGATGAAGTCCAGGAACGCCACGTAACGCTTCTTGATACGGCTGACGAACTTGTCGATACTGTGCCAGTAGATGGACGCTTTTGAATTCGCAACCAGCGGTTCCGAGGAGAATTGCTGAATGGGAATGAGGTGATGTTTAGTTGTATTTGAGTGGGTATGTCATACCGCGGCCTATGTGTAAAGTATGGCAGCGACTGGCGAACGTTCGAGCTTGGCTGACCACACTTTGAAGGTGCGATACCACCTCCGGCGGGACTGCGGAGTTGCCAGCAACGGTGAGAGCAAGCTTCCCTCCTGTACTGCCGTCATTTTTTTCGTAAACTGCATCGCGACAGCGTAGACCTCTCCTTTCCCTTTCCGGGCGCAGATCGATGCCAGCGGGTCGAGAATGGGATTCGACCGACGATAGTGACCGCTTCCATAGATCTAATCAGCTGCAGCTGCAATGAGCTGTGTTGAAATGGATGACATTACGGATGTGAGGGTGGTGTTGGGTGGCGGGTGGCGGGTGGCGGGTGGCGGGCGGGTAGGATGGGATGTTGTTGAGAATGATGGTGGTGTGGGTTGTTGAACAAGTATCCAGAGAGCGTGTAGGTCATTCGAATGTCGAAACGCTAAGAGCGCACTAAAACGACGCCAAGGACTATGGTTGGGAACCGACATCAGGGTTGTCATTCTTTTTCGAGTGACGAAACAGCGAGTGATCGTGTATGTAGCGGATCGGCGTTTGCGAGGATCCCAATGTGCTTCTCGGTGTCACTAAAAGCCATCATTTGCATTTACGCCGATAGCCCAATAGATACGACACTCTTAGGACACCACTACAATCCGCTCAACAATGCAATCGGAGCATGCACACCTCACATCGCTTTAAATCGGACAAAATGTACGCCGCCATAGTCTAGATAGGCTAAATGCGTGTATGATTAAACAAAAAAAAAACCTCACAATGCTTAGTCATTCCACAATGCTTAGAGAGTGCGTCGGGGAATTCGAATTGTGCCAGGCATACGAATGCCAAGGCGCTAATTGAAGATTGTTTTCTTTCTTTTTTTTCGTGATAAGGCAGAATACAACAGCACTCTGATGGCAAGCGAAGTCCAAAGAGGTGCAGTCAAGTAGGCTGCAGAAGTTGAAGGAAAAGGCAGAGAAGTTGGATGTTCGAATACGAGAGCTCTATGTAAAGGGGGAGAAGCATCGCGCTTTGGAAACTTCCGACAGCATGGAGATCTGTTGCTCGTCTGAAGGATGAACAAAAGGAAGTGGACCGCCTGCAAAAGACAAGGTAGGATATACATGATTTGGAGCAAGAGCTGGAAGAGGGAAGTGAGAGTGAAAGAGAAGATGGAAGTGGTGATGAGAATGAGTCTGATTGGGAGGAGTTAGATTCTGGTTTTTGAAATTACATATGTATTCTATTTAATTCTGGAGGTGGCCTTTTTGGGACTTCGTTCCGGAAATCTACTTTGATGGCTGCAATTATATAAGCTGAGGGTCTATTCAAACCCTTACTTCTGTCATTCTGGCGAAAACTCAGGATGTTACGGCGATTCAGGTACGTAGACGGTATTATTCCTATGGCGGCGCGTGACCGCAGAGCATCACCCACGATCCTCATGCCAAGTGACGCTAGTAACACACTAAGTAGCTCTAAGCCTCTTAGCGTCTCGGCATTCGTATGACTGGCACATTCGACACACTCTCTATTCTACTTTGATTCATGTAGGAGCACTCGGATTACCCAAACTAGTTTAGCTCTACTCCAGAATGGCTAGTGCGCCTCCTTGTGTCATAGACGCTATTGTAGGGATATCATTTCAGACCTCGCCACACAAACTGCTCATCTTTGACCACCACATCTCGTTCACTACACCCTCTATTTATTTATTTTTTGCACTAGCCCAACCCATTTCCGATGCTGCTCTGTTGCGGGCCAACCTTATTTTTAATTTAGATATTGTGGTATGTAGTAGAGGAGAAAGCCGTGGGTGAAAATGTGGTCGAGTTGGTGTTGGTTAACGGTGTTTCTAACCATACTAGCTGGGAGTGTCAGCATCTCCATGGGAAAATCCCCCCTGGACAAGTTTAAAGTCTGTCAATAGGGGTAATCAAAGTGTGTTGAAATGCTAGCGTGTTGAAAAAATTGTGTGCTGATTCTGGCCAATGAGGATGAAGACACTTTGATTCACCCTGTTGAAAGGTTTGTTGAAGTGACTTGCCGGTCGCGGTCACTAGCCTCTAGCGCACCATACGTACGACTACAAAAAAACATTGTGCTCAGCCAACAAAGCAAAAACATTCCGCCTCATCATTACCGCCACCACCTCCGCTGCCTCCACTGCCGCCGCCATAAAACCGGGGCATTCATTTTTAACCATTTATGTCGCTGTTCGGTTCTTAATTGTAGCGCGTGTAGACGTTGCAACATCCGTGCTCTTTCAAATGTGCGAGGCATGGAGACAGTACTACGGAGTACACAGTACATACAAAGCAGAATTTTTTTATACACACCTCTGCCGAGCCCACACTAAAATAAATCTAACCACCTCTTGTCTAGCGGCACTAGCTTAGCCTGTTGAAAACTTTTCACGGACGGTTTTTCATCTGAATACTTCTCAACAGTTGAAAACCCACCAGCCAATAGAAATCAGGCTTGGCCAATGGAGCATTTCAACACGCTAGCATTTCAACACACTTTGATTACCCCTATGTTGAATCTTCTGAGACTCCCAGCACGATAAGATCATGTAGCGGCGGATCCCTGCGATTTCTTACCCTGCAACACTAAAGCAAAGCCACACAGCCAAGGCTGTCTGCACGCCGCCGCGCCCGCCAGCCTTACATGTCGCCAGCCTTTGTTATTTGTGGCTGACTCTTTTGTGGGTGGCTTTACATTAGTGTTGCAGGGTAGTCAAAGAACCTGCATATGTATCAATGTATGTATGCTCCCCGCTAGCAATTTTGCAGGGTACATACATAATGTGGACGGTGCCGAAGGGCGCAAGGAATAGTCAACGTCTTGGCGTGAGGAAGATCGATTCACGGGAGCTGGTTCTTCTTCAGTATCTACTCTTTATATACTCTCTCTATCCACACCATCTAGTTAGGAATCAAACACAGATCACTACCTCCACGTTCTCCAGACCGGTCCACTCCCGGGTCTTTCAGTATTATTGGTACACCTCCGCTCCCCCTATCACACTAGACTGAATCTATCCTTCAACCATCTCCTCCCCGCTGAGAACTGGACCAGTATGTACGTAAAGACTCGGGGTTCAAGTAAAGCTTCTCTCTCTCTCGTGTCGTCATCCTCTGCGCGTATGTATGTATAGATATCACGCCCTCGGCGGTTAGACCGAGGGGGTTAGACCATTTCGTAAAAATTTCCTAATGTGGCCAGGAGAGAGCCACCGGGGCAGGGATCGACATGCAGGAAGGAACGGGTCTTCGTGTGCGGTGAACGATCTGTATCTAGGAACTTTGGGAAGGGAGTTGCATCCGCACGTACCAGAGTGAGATTGTAGGACATATCTGTCCCTGAGCAACCAAACTTCTCCTTTCGTCCTATTCTTCTTCTTCTCATCCATCTTGTTGTCTACAACGTCGTCGTCGCCGTTGCTTTCACCAGTTGCAAAAAAAAACACTTTTGATTACTACACTTTACCCCCCCGAGCGGTCGGGCTTGCTTCCTCCTCTCCCTCCATGACTAGCATCCGCCAGAGACCAGCGCTGTGGAGTTATCTTTCGTTTTCAAAAGCACCAACACGGCCAGACCGATCGTCAAGCATCTCTTCGCAGTACCGTCCCGACGACCCGCACGAGAAGCCGGAGCGATTCACCAGCGAGGCTCCAGACTCAAGGGCGAAAACTATGTCGAATCGATGGGTGAAGACCGTGGTGGTCGTGGTGCTCTTCTGCGTGGCTCTGTTCTTCCTGGGCCCTAAGGACAGCATCACGAAAACTGAGAACTACATTTCGGGTATGCGTTTGCTTCTCGCGCCTCGATTTCTCCTTTCCGACAGAGAAGCTGTTGCTGACGTGCGCTGGAAGACCATCGGCCAATGGGGAACAGAAATGGACAGATGGCCACCGATCCATCGCTGGGAACCACGAAATGTCTCAAGTCGAGTTCGAAGTACAAGCCGATCGTACAGTATGCGCTGATGGTGGACGCTGGATCCACCGGTTCTCGCATTCACGTGTACCGTTTCAACAACTGTGGCGACACCCCCGAACTCGAACATGAGGATTTCAAGATGACGAAGCCGGGTCTTTCCTCGTTCAAGGAGGACGCTGAGGGTGCCGCGCGCAGTCTCGATGTGCTGCTGGACGTTGCGATGAAGTCCGTGCCCGAGAAGTTGAAGTCCTGCACGCCTATCGCTGTCAAGGCCACCGCTGGACTTCGCCTGCTCGGAGACCAACTCAGCAAGAACATACTGAATGCGGTCAGGCACCGGCTGGAGACTCAGTACCCGTTCCCGATTATTGAGAAGGGCGGCGTTGAAATCATGGACGGAAGCGATGAAGGTGGGTGTTCTTTGCGCCTCACCAACCCCCCCCCCCCTGGAGAGAGGATATCACGGCAGTGTTTGTTGACGAGGGATTGCTAGGTGTCTACGCGTGGATCACGACCAACTACCTCCTCGGCAAGATTGGCACGCCCGAGAAGATCCCTACTGCAGCCATCTTCGATCTCGGCGGAGGCTCAACTCAGATCGTCTTCCAGCCCACCTTTCCTTCTGCCGGCGGCGGCATGCCCGAGAAGCTCGCCGAGGGCGATCACCGGTACGAGCTCAACTTTGGCGGCCGCACCTTCGAGCTGTACCAGCACTCGCACCTGGGTCTCGGGCTCATGGAGGCGCGCAAGGCGATCCACAAGGTCCTCGCCAAGACGAAGAAGGAAGAGCTCGGCGCCGGCTGGGACTCGCAGCCTTTCGCCAACCCGTGCATCAACGTTGGCATGTCGCGCATGGTCGAAGTGGATATGGACGGAACTTTGGTGAAGCTGAACATGACTGGACCTGCGGAGCCGTCCGCCGCCCAGTGCCGAGCTCTCGCGGAACGCATCCTGAACAAGGGCGTGGATTGCAAGTTGACGCCATGCTCGTTCAACGGAGTCCACCAGCCTTCTCTGGAGCGCACGTTCGCCAAGGAGGACGTGTACATCTTCTCGTACTTCTACGACCGTCTCCACATACTCGGAATGCCCGAGAGCTTCACGCTGCGCGAGATGGTGGAGACTACCGCGCGGGTGTGTGCGGGCGAGGCCAAATGGGATGTATTCTCGTCGTTCAAAGATGCCCTCGAAGACCTCAGGGACAGGCCCGAAGGCTGCTTGGACCTGAGCTTCATGGTCGCGCTCCTGCACACCGGCTACGAGATGCCGCTCGACCGTGAGGTCAAGACGGCCAAGACAATCAAAGGGAACGAGCTGGGCTGGTGCTTGGGCGCCAGCCTGCCCATGCTGGATAAGGGCACTGGTGGTTGGCAGTGCAAGCTCAAGCAGATTGCGTGAATTCGCATATAAAGTTCCGCCACATATAGATGAACTGTTTGTTTCCATTACCTCGCTTTGATCGCCGCTTTTCGCTTTTGTTTGTCCGGCGGTAATAGCTCTTAGAGTAGCAGCCATCGGCGGGAGTCCAAAAGGGGGGGTTATGTAAATACAGGGGGATAATCTTCAATGCCTTTTTAATGATACTTTTTTTTTGTAGTGTGCATGCATATATCATATCATCGCCCCCGCGTCGTGGGTGTTGGGGTGTGCTTGCTCCCGACGACCTCATCAAGTAGCGGCTGCTGCACGTCCCTGGGGGCCTTCCCATGCCGCGTGCTCTCGGCCACTATCTTCCTGATCTCCTTACCCGCCTCCTCCTCCTCTTCGTCGTCGTCATCGTCGTCCTCGCTAGAAGAAGAAGACGAAGAATCCGCATCCTCCGCAAACGCTCGCTTCGTCCCGCGCAGTTCCCCCTCCTCCTCGTCGACAAGCTGAATACCCGGCCTCGTGCCGCCGGGGGGCCGGAGCGCTCTCACGATCGGATCCGTCTCTTCGTCCTCGCTCCCGCTACCGCCGTTGCCGTCGCGGACTTCTTCGAGAACTCCCAATCCCAGGTTCTTCACCGGGCACACACCCGCCGATCAGTACACCGACCAGAGAAGGGAGCGGGGGAGGAAGCACCATCTCGATGTACCGCTCCTCGTCGTCGCCGACGTGCTCGATGCTCGTCGACTGCGCGCCGTGCGCGCGCATCTCTGCGTCCAGCGCCGCGTTCGCCGCCGAGAGCTGCGGCAGGAACTTCGTCAGCCGCGAGAGTACTGCTTTGTGTCAGCGGGAAGATTGGGAGCGATGGAGAAGGGGAGAGGGGGGGGAGACAATCGCTCCGCGGAGGCGCGGTGATGGTCGGTTTCTTTCCTGGAGGTGGCGAGGACATGGTTTTTCTGTTGGTTTTTTGGGGGAGGGGGGTTGATGTCTGCAAGTACTTCCTTAGCTAAGTATGAGGTAAGTACATACTCTACATACATACTTGTGCAACCGGAGACGCCACCCGACGCGTCTGCGCACGGGTTGCTTACACGCGTATGTAGAGTAGATACGGGGCTTAGTTGCTCCGTGTGCGGTGTCTGGAATGTTCGATGGAAGCTGGTACCTGCGCTATTGGGGAGATGGAATCGATAAATAACGCCCACGCCCACACCCGCCCCGTGGAACCGTCGTCGAATCCGCTTTTGTTCCATCGAATAAACCCAGCTAAGCCGCCGCCGACAAACCGCAGCGATGGCGGAGTACACAGTCGAGCTCTATGTTTATGACCTCTCCCAAGGCGAGCGGCCCCCGCATATATCCTACACGCCGCACGCCGCGCAACTGCTGACGTCCCCTCCAGGACTCGCCCGCGAATTGTCCCTCCAGTTCCTCGGAATCCATATCGATGCCGTCTACCACACCTCGATCGTCGTCTTCGGCCGCGAATACTACTTCGGCGCGGGAATCCAGTCCAGTGCGCCGGGCCGCACGCACCACGGCTCTCCGATGGAGATCGTGGCGCTCGGCATGACGTCGCTGCCGCAGGAGGTGGTGCTCGAGTATCTGGACAGCATGAAACTGGAATACACGCCGGAGTCGTACGATCTGTTCCTGCACAACTGCAACAACTTTACGGCCGACCTGGCGATGTTCCTGTGCGGCGTCGGGATCCCCGAGAAGATCAAGAACCTGCCGCAGGAGGTGCTGAGCACGCCGTTCGGCCAGATGATGCGCCCGGTGCTGGAGCGGCAGCTGCAGCCGATCACACAGGCTGCCCCGGCGACGTCGCAGGCGCCCCAGCCGCAGAGGGCGCAGGCGCAGGCGCCGACCAGGGTCAAGACCGTTGCGAGCGTCGCCGAGTTCGACGGGATCGCAGACGGTGCGCCCTGTGTCGTTGCTTTCTTCACGTCCGCCACGTGCCCGCCATGCCGGGCCATCTACCCGCACTTTGAGCAGCTAGCGGCGGAAGCGGGCGAGAGGGGCGTGTTCGTCAAGGTCGACGTGGGTGTCGCTGGCCAGCTCGCGGGCAGGTATGCGATCTCCGCTACTCCGACGTTTATCACCTGGTCCAGAGGCGAGCGGCTGGATGTCTGGCGCGGTGCTTCGCCCGCGGATCTGAAGAGGAATGTCGATGTGCTTATGGCGGTGACTTACCCGGGTACGGCCTGCACACACCTCTCTCCCTCCCCCGTCCGATCGGGAGCGGTTGGCTGACACAGCCTAGCGCACCGGCACACGAACATCAGCATCCCGACTACCCTCTCGCTCGCCAACACCGCCATCCGTAACCGCGTGGTCTTCGGCAAGCTCCCGCCGCTGGACAAAGTCGCCGGCAAGCTCGGACCCATCGCCTCGGACCCGGCGGTGCGTTCGCTCGTCGATTTCCTCCGGCACCGCGCCTCCGAGGGGGCCATCAACGCGCCCATCCCCGACCAGCCGCGGTGGGCGGCGTTCCTCCAGGGCGCGTTCGCGAAGCTCGCGGCGGACGCGCTGTTCCCGCTGGTGGACCTGTTCCGCGCGTCGCTCGCGGACCCGCGCGTGTCGGGCTGGTTCGCGGAGGAAAAGGACCACGCCACGGTCAGGACCCTCCTCGTCCACGCCACGACGCACGACGGCTGCCCGTACAGTCTCAAGCTCGTCACCACGCAGTCGCTGTGCAATCTGTTCACGTCGCCGCTCTTCGCGCGCCATCTGACAGCGCCGCCGCTGTCGGGCCTGCTGATCTCGCTGGTCGCGGCCTTCCTGCTCGAGCGCGAGCGCGCGACCCTCCGCGTGGCCGCCGCCAACCTCGCGTTCCTCCTCGCCGCGCACGTGCAGGAGGCGCGGGCCACGCGCAGCGAGGAAGTGCTGGGCGAAGAGGCGCTGGTCGAGCTGGTGGCAGCGCTCGTCGAGGCGCTCAAGGGCAGCGACGAGGGCGAGGCGAGGCCGCTGGTGCTGAGTCTCGCGCTGTTGGTGTACTGCGCGCCGACGGGGGGCGTCCAGGATTTCGCCGCTGCGCTCGGCGCGGCAGACGCGCTGGACGCGAAGCGCAAAGGCGCTACGGGCGAGTACGCGAAACTGCTGGCGGAGGTTGCGAAACTGGTGGCTGCGGCGTAGAGATACCTTTCTTTTGTGCGGCGTGCGGTGCGTAGACGCAGACGGATAGTTGTCTTGTTTTTTTGTTGGCGGCCATAGAGGGTGGAATTGAACTCACGAACCGTCACCCAGGCACCACAAACCATCTCGTGCAAACGTTGGCGACCCAATCGCGTACGGTCGCACGCACCCAATAGCAGAGTAAGGACCCAATCACGTAGATATCTACGTGCCTCCGCGCGCCGTGGCTCTGGGGTCGATCCGTGTGCCGCCCTCCGCCCGGCGGCGCAGTGTGTAGTCGACGGCAGGCACGGGGCGTCACTCGGCACCGCCGTCAACCGCAGCGCGTGTTGTCGTAGCTGAATGTACATACTGTAGCTCGCCCACGCAGCCACCAACTTATGCACTCCGCACACGCACAACACCACCGGGACCGGCCGTGTTCCGGCGGCGATGGGGGACGTTTGCTGTCTGCCGTTGATTCTTTTTTTTTTACTTTTTTTTTACTTTTTTTTTTTTTTTTTGCTTTTCTGCGGCGCGCAAACACCCACCTCCGTAGATACTCCATCCGCTCCGTGGACGGTGGACACGTACATAGATACATACGGTGCGGGAACTTCCAGACCGCCGTTCTTGCGCGGACATTACACATCATCCGGCCAGCGCGTGTTTCCGGCGGTCTGGTGTTTTCGTGTGCTTTGGACGGACGGATCGGTGCAGCAGCTTGCGTCTCCGTCCATCGTGCGAGGCAAGCGGCGGGGGGGGGGGGGTGGGGGTCGTCTGTGGCTGCGATCGTGGGCGCGATCTTGTCCGAGCATCTGGCGTCCTGCCTGGGGCGCCAGAGTGATCGGCGGTGCGGGGCCGCATCGGGGACGGAGGCGGCTGGACGACTCCCATCGCGCCCGGTCGCCTGGTCGCCGCTTCGGTGAGTCGCTCCGTCCGTCCCTTTCGGATGTCGGCCTGATCCGCGCGCCGTCGGAATGCGCCACGGTCCCCCAACGAGAAGACGCAGGGGGAAAAGACACGACCGGGGGAGGAGGGGGAGGGGGAGGGGGGGAAGCAAGCTGCACGATTGGGGAGGAGGCGGCGGCGGCGAGGGAGTGCCGTGATTCGATGGCGCCTTCCGCCGAGGCGACGACGCGACGGACGGCCCCGGCTGGGATCCGTGCTTCGGTCTTCGATGTGTTTCTTCGCTCGCCCGCGCGTACTTTTGCTCACGGCACGAGGCGCATCGGTCGTTGCCGCGGGGGGGGGGGTTTCTTTTTCCTTCAGTTCTTTTCTTTTGCGAGAAAACGGATAGATCACCGGCCGATCCGGCCGGGCCGGGCGACGATGGGGTTAGCGGGCCATCAGCATCATCGTCGATCGCACGCACGCGGAGGCAGCGGTGGCGGGTGGCGGGTGGCGGGTGGCGGGTGGCGGGTGATCAAAGAGGAAAGAACGACGCCGGTGCGGGAGGTTAGGGCACAGGGCTGCGGCGAGCAATCACGCGGCACGACGCACGCACGTGGGGCCGCTCGACGCTGCGCGAAGACGCAGGACCGACGCTGCTGACTCAGCGGCCCCGCGCGCGCTGTTTGCTCGCCGAGCGCTGCGCCAGCACTCGAGCCTCGGCGCTGCCGGAGCGAGGCACATCGCCATCGCCGTCGCCGCCGACCAGCCGCGGAGGGATGCAGCCCCGTGGCCGACAGCACGCCGCCCCCCCGTGGTCCGTCATGAAGGATTTTGCGCAGCGCAGCCAGCCAGCCCGCCGACGGAGCCAGCACAACGCACGTATCTACATAGACACTCGACAGCGAATGGCCGGCTCCGCACGCAGCGCCGGGTACAGCCCACATCCATGTACAAACGGCGAGAGGAACGACGGCCGCCACGACAAGCAGCAGCGGGAACGGGGGGGTGGGGGCAGGGAGCACACGTAGAGTGTTCCAGTGGTAGCGCATCTTACTCGCTCGGGATCTCGACAGCGTGCATACAGACGCCAACGTCTGTATTCCTCACGGGACAGCTGGTTTTTCTTTCTTTCTTTCTTTTTTTCCGTCTGCTTCGTCTGCGTCGTCTTTTCTTCTTTTTTTGTTTCTATTTTTCTGCCGTTCCGTGTTTGTGCGCTGGGGAGAGCGCCGGGCGTTCGCACCGATGCGTGCAAACGCGTTAGGCGCGGATGCCCGCCCCGCCGCGACGTGACATGTCCGCCCAGCACGTGGAAGACGGCCGCTTCTCTTCTCGGCGCCCGCGACTGCGGCGTGATCGCGGACTCCGCGGTCACGGCTGCCTGGCACGGAGGCCAACAAGAAGGAAATGAGAAACGGAAAACGAAAAACGGAAAATGAAGAAAATGAAAAAAAAAAAAAAAAAAAAAAATACGGAAAAAAAATAGTGGCGA
>Ga0307516_10000122_pt1 | contig 91743 bp, 78 predicted proteins | sample 19_EM_MG_FD_203310 | JGI IMG/M metagenome (GOLD analysis project Ga0307516, IMG submission 203310) | Populus trichocarpa ectomycorrhiza microbial communities from riparian zone in the Pacific Northwest, United States - 19_EM | ecosystem: Host-associated > Plants > Roots > Unclassified | place... | reverse complement strand
AACGTGCGTGGTCACCCCCGGCCCCGGTCGTCCCACAGCAAGAAAGTCCAACCCACAAACCGCAACCCAAAAGGGTCTATTCGCAGGCACTCACCGGCAGCGGATCACGAGGCAGTGAAGACCGGGCTCACCCAGTAGTTGCTGTCATGCCACGTCTGGTCAGGGAAACCGCCGTCCGCACCATAGCGATACACCCCGGCAGCGATGTCCGACTGGCCAGGCACCCACAGGCGAGCCGTCCGCAAGGGCCCGCTGTAGAAGTCGCGGCCGGAGAAATAGTTCTCCGTCGAGAAATAGTTTCCGGTGGGCGTGAAGTACGACGCGATGTACGTGGTGGTCGCCGCAACGGCCACGGGCTGGTCGAACGTGGCCTCCTGCCACCCTTCGGCCGTCTCGTCGGTAAAGGCCACCTCGGCAAGCAGCGCACCGTCGAGGCCCCAGAGCCGGCCGACGTGCGAGCCGGTGTTCTCAACGGGCTTCGCGAAACGCACGCCGGTGACGAAACCTGCGGTAAGGGTGGTGAACCGCACACCCAACTCGACCGCCTGCTGATCCGGGTCGGCCGTCATCGCGAAGTCGGTGGTGTTGAACCACAGCTCACATGGGCAGGCCTGGGCGTCGAACACATCGTCCGGCTCGACCACCACGGGCACGGCGAGGAACGGCACCTCGGTGACGTCGACAGTCGAGGCGCGGGTGACGATCAGGATCTTTCCGGGCTCGGTCGGGACGAACGAGTAGGACCAGCTCTCGCCTTGAAGGTTGGTGGCGCTCCAGGTGGCACCGCCGTCCAGCGAGATCTCGACCCCGACGATCCCGCCCGCCTCGCCGTTCCATGCGCCGCCTTTGATTGACGCCGGCACGCCGACGGACAGCCGACCACCCGGGAAGGGCGACCCAATATGCGAGACCGGGTGGTCGGATGGCAGTGCCAGCGCGGCTGTGGGCGGCCCGGCCAGCGCCGAGGCGACGAGCGCGACCAACGTCGCGATCACCATCGCGAGCGGTCGCCGCCAGCGCGCGTCGCGGTGGGGGTGGGGGTGGGGGTGGGGGTAGGTGGACGGAGTGTTCGTCGGCACCGGACATCCTCCTGGATGAAGTCTTTTGTATTTCGGGCGCCGCGGCACCGGTGTCCCTCGGGAGGCGCCGGATGCCGCGGCTGTGGATCAGGTCAGCGCTTCCAGGCACGCGCCGGGGCGTAGGCGACGTTGCCCACCTTGTCGTACGACCGGATCTGCATCTTGATCTTCTTGCCGTACTTCGAGACCTTGATCTTGAAGGCGTAGCCCGCCTTGTAGTCCTTGGCGACCACCTTGCCGTTGATCAGGAGCTCGACCCGGTTGACCCCGCTCGGGTCGCTGGCCGACGCCTTCACCGTGACGGTGCCCTTGACCTTGGCACCGTTCTTCGGGGCGCTGGTGACCTTCACCTTCGGGCCCGCGTTGTCGGCGATCAGCGAGCGGTTGTAGACGGCGGCGTTGCCGGCGCGATCGAACACCCGCCACTGGAGCTTGACCGTCCCGTTGCGCCTGCCGCTGTTGTATTTCACCGCGAACGGCGTGCTGGTGTCCTGACCCACGTACTTGCCGTCGGCGTAGAGGACACCGCGGCCCAGGCCCGAGCCACCGGCGTCGGAAACGCCCGTCGCGCCGACGGTGACCGTGCCGCGGAACCGCGCATTGTTCGCCGGCGTGGCACCTGTGATCCGCGGCGCCGTGTTGTCCACCGTCACCACGGCGCGGTCGGCGCGGATCTCGCCGTACCGGAAGAAGCTCTTGTATTCGCGGAGCACTGCCGTCGAGGTCAGGCTGTTGTTCAGCGACCAGGCGTTGGCGTTCGGGTTGTGCGACTTCACCAGTGCCGCCACGCCCGAGACCATCGGCGCGGAGGCCGAGGTGCCACAGAAGGTGGTGTAGTTGTCGCTCTCGTCGCCGGTGCCGTCGGTGTCGTTCGGGAAGCCCGCCAGATTCAGCGCGACGGTGCAGAACGGCGCGGCGATGTCCACCCAGTCGGAGCCCCAGTTGGAGCCGGTGCAGATGAACCAGCAGTCGATGTAGCGCTCGCCGTCGTCGCCTGTGCCACCGACCGCGATCACCCCGTCATAGGCGGCCGGGTAGAGGCGGTTCGAGAGGAGGTCGTTACCCGCTGAGGCGTAGAGCGCCGCGCCCTTGCCGAGGGCGTAGTTCACGGCGTCTTGCAGGACGGTGGCGGTGGAATAGCCACCGAGCGAGATGTTAATGATCTTGGCGCCCTGGTCGGCGGCGTAGACGATGCCGGCGGCGATGTTGCTGTACGAGCCGCTGCCCGTCGCGCCGAGCACCTTGACCGGCAGGATCTTGCACTGCCAGCAGGCGCCGGCCATGCCCACGCCGTTGTTGCCGCGTCCCGCGATCAGCGAGGCGACCGCGCTGCCGTGCCCCTCGTCGTCGACCGGGTCGTTGTCGTTGTTGACGAAATCCCAGCCCGGCAGCACCGCCCCGGTGAGGTCACCGATTTGCGTCACCCCGGTGTCCACCACCGCGACCATGACCGCCGATCCGGTCGTCTTCTCCCAGGCGGCCGGAACCGTGATCTGCCGAAGCTCGGTCTGATCGGGGTATGCCGGGTCGTTGGGGGTCACCTCCGTCGCCTGGGCGATGCCGTCCGCCTCCACGAACGCGACCGCCGGGTCTGCGCGCAGCTCGGCGGCGACCCTGGCACTGTCGGCCCGGGCCACCGTCACTCGGTGAGCCCGCAGGGCGGCGAGCGGATTGGCGGCCGAGGCCTTCAGGCCGGCCGCCGACAGGCTCCGGGCCGAGGCGGTCGCGCTGACGTCGCTCTTGAAGCCGACCACGAGCCCGACCGTGGTGCCGCTTGGGCTCGCCTGCGACTGCTGGCGCCTGGCGCGGGTCACCGCCGGGTCCGGCGCCTTACCCCGCGCCTTCGCCTTGGCCTTGGCACTGGCCTGCTGCTTGACTGCCTCCGACCCGTTGTCGTCGGCGATCGCACTGCCCGGCGCCAGGCCCACGGCCAGGACCACGGCCATGCCCATCAGGCCGGCCAGGACCCGCGGCGACTTCAGTCGCGTCAGACTCATTCCCCACCCCCATTTGCCCGCCCAGCGGCGGACGACCGCGTCATCCTAAATGGAGGCTACGACAATTTTCGCGAGCATTGGACAGCGTTGGACACGAGGCGTGAAAGGGGCAGCCGTCGCCGCCGAGTGGCAATTCGGGCACTGTGGACGGTGATTCGGATTTCCTACGACAAAGCCCTCAGATTCCTGTCGAGCGACCATCGCACATGATCCTTTTGCGGCGGCGAGCGCGTCGGGGCCGGTCACGGCAATTTGTGCGGTGTCCGTCGGCGGGTGCGGGCCCGATGACGGAGGGGAGCGGCCCGATGAGCCGCTCCCGCCCGGTCACCGGGGCCGAGGTCGTGTTGGGCGTTCTTGCGCGGGGAATCGATTCCCCGCGTTTCGGGCATACCTCGGAATGTCGCCAGAGATCGCGCGATGGGGCTATTTCTGACGACGGTGAAATCAGTGGCGGAACGCCGTGACGAAAGCATTCGTCGGGGTGCCGAGGCCGGTCACGTCGTCGAAGCCGGGGGTCACGGTGAGGCCCAGGTTCGAGCCGAGCGTGGTCAGGCACGGTTCCGCGTCGGCATCGCCATTGCAGTATTTGATGCCCGCCGTGATCGGTGGGTCGTGCGGATCCACCGGGAGGATGTCGTGCAGTGCGCGGGTGCCGGCCAGCTTGTACAGGGCCGGGTTGAGGAAGCCGAGCGCGTGGCCGGTGGCCTGCTTGGCGTTCGCCTCGAGCGCGGCCAGCAGCGGCGACGATCCGCTCGTACCGCCGCCCACCGGCCGCTCGGCGTAAACCGGCGGACCGGGAGCGGGGTCGGCATCGGCCGGGCCGGGATCGCCCGGCTCGACCGGCGCGGGCTCACCCGGCGCGGTGTAACCGATCAGCCAGAACGTCCCGGCGTCGGCGGACACGTCCGGCACTACCCGGCGGGCCGGGACCGTGCCGCCCGCGGTGGCCAGCGAATCGGGAACCACGCCGCGCTGATAGGCCGGCTGGGCGACCTTCGTGCTGAGCCCGCCGCCGGAACCCATCAGGAACTTGCCGGGCGGGGTCACGGCGTACCCGGAATCGGTGATCGCCGTGACGGTGTCGCCCCATCCCCACTCGCCCAGCACCTTGCCGCCGGCTCCGATCGCCAGGCTCGTGCCGCCGACGCCGGTCGCCCACGGGTCGGAGGTGGGGAACGGCACCTTCGCCTTGCCGAGGCTGTCGTCGCTGCCGTCGCCGTAGTCACCGGAGGCGAAGTTCATCCCGATCCCCTCGATCGCGCCCTGCTGCAGGATCAGCTCCCAGGCGGCGATCAGGGCGGGCGAGGTGTCCGTTTCGATGCCCGGCCACGAGTTGCTGACCACGTCGGCCAGGTGGTCGTCGACCACGCGGGTGTGCGCGTCGAGGAAGTCGTACTCGCCGTAGGCACAGCCGGCGCTCACGAAGACGACCTTGGCGTCCGGCGCGATGATGTGCACGGTCTCCACGTCGAGCGCCTCCTCGGGGTTGTCGCCGTCGGGCCACTCGGAGCAGTCGAAGTCGGGCGGAAGGTTCTCGGTGTACTGGCCCGGCTTGAACCCGGCGACCCCGTGCGCCGCGAAGAACCTGTTCGCGTCGGCCTCCATGGTGGGCGAGCGTCCGTCCAGCACGATTGCCACGGTCGCGCCCTTACCCGTGTACGGGCTGCCCTCCAGGCCGTAGGCCTGGCGCAGCTGGGTGGGCGTGTATCCGCAAATCTCCGTGGGCGCGGTGCTCCGGCCGTACGCCGTGGGAATGCTCACCCGGTGCTCGGCCCAGTAGTGCGAACAGGGGTACGCGGCCTCCTCCGCTCGGGGGGCCTCGTTCGCCGGCCGCTCCAGGGTCACCTGCGGTTTGCCGGTCGACCGACGGTCCGACGCGCCCCAGACGAAGGCGGTCAGGCCGTTGACGGCGGCGACGGCCCGGCCGATGCCGGCCGGCACTGACACGTCACCGGCCGGCACGATCTGCTGGTAGGACTCCTTGCCGTTGCCGACCTTGTAGGCCCGGAATCCGGTGCCGAACGCGGTTGCCGCCTGCCCGACCGTGGCGTCCGCCGCCAGATAGTGCTCGGTGCTCGCTGTGACGGTCATGCCAAGGCCGGTGAGCCAGTTCCGCACCTGGGTGGCCTGCGCCTGGGTGGCTCCGAAGCGCTGCCGGTACTGCGCCGGGGTCAGGTAGCGGGCGTAGTGCGGACTGTCCGGATCGGAGACGGCCAGAGCGGTGCGCACCCGTCCGGCGCCGTCCCGGCCAGCAAGGAACACACGCAGGTGTAGCTCGGTGCTCGGATCGGCCGTGGTGAACTCGCCGGGCGGCGGTTCGCTCACCGGTGATGGCAGCGTGACGCGCCCCTCGGGCGACGTACCGGCAAGCGCGACACCTGCCGGGCCCACCAGGGCCGTGGCCGCGAGGCTGACGAGCAGTCCGCGCCACAGTTTTTTCAAGGTCATGCTCCCTATGACGCATGCCGATGGTCGATCTGTGGCGAGTCGGCCTGCTCGGGACAGTTCGTTCAAGCGGGCGCGCACCACGTCGCCCTCCGCGGTGCCGAGGGCCGCGAACAGATGCAGGGCTCGTTCCCGGTGGGCGAAGGCGGTCTCCACCTGCCGGACAGTGGGGCTGACCCTGAGCTGACCTGGCCGGTTACCTTCGCTGCGGTCAGGGTCGCTGGCTGGTTCTGGCCGCGCGCTGACGCGGTCTGGGGGTCACGGATTCCCGGGTGGCCGTCAGGCGCCTCTGGTCCCCACCCGCCGCTGCCTCGGATCGGGCCGGCGGCAGGGCCGCCGCTCTGCTCTGCTCTTCCGCGCCGTGCTGCTCTGCCGGGCGGCGCGAGAGAGCCGGCGCGCGGACCGGGGACGGCGGTGTGCGCTCCGCGACGGCGGTGGCAGCGACTCCCCGGCGCAGCGCGGCCCGCAGCACGGTGGCCAGCGGCCGTTCCACGTAGCGGTGTACGCACCAGGCGACGATCAGCATGCCGAGCATGGTGGCCAGGACCAGGGACCACATCGGTGCCGCCGTGTGCTGGAACGCGGCCCGCATGGCAGTCTGCCCGATTCTCATGTGGAGCAGATAGAACGGATAGGTCAGTGCCCCGGCGAAGGTCAGCCATCGCCACGCTATCCGGTCGGTTCGGCCCAGGGCGATGAGCAGGAGTACGGCGAAGGCGGCGGTGATGATGGCGATGCCGGGCCAGTCAGGCATCGGGAAGCCGGGCCTCATCAGGGCGATCCGGCCATGGACGCGGGACAGGCAGACCAACCAGGACATCCCGGTGACGCCGTACAGCAGCGGGGTCGGCCCGAAGCGGTGGATCAGATAGAGGGCGATGCCCCCGACGAAGTAGGGCGCGTAGTCGGTGATGAGGAGGAGATTCAGGGCCGGGGTGCCGAGCGACGGAACGATCACGGCGGCGGTCAGCCACACCGCGCAGAGGATCACCGCCCGCCGGTAGGTCAGACCCCAGTGCAGAATCACGGCCATGATCAGGTAGAAGCGCAGCTCGACGAAGAGGGTCCAGTACACGCTGTCGATGTCGGCTACCCCGAGCGGCTGCTGCAGCATGGTGAGGTTGGTCAGGATGTCGCCGAGGCCGGGCGGCTGGGTCATCGGGACCAGCACGGCCACCGCGGCGGTGATCAGCACCGCGGCCCAGTAGGCGGGGTAGAGCCGGCTCGCCCGCGAGACGAAGAAGTCCCCGAGCCCCCGACCCCATCCGCTCATGCAGATCACGAAGCCGCTGATGAGGAAGAACACCTCGACGCCGAGGAAGCCGTAGACGCTCCAGTGCACGGTGCTCGGAAGGTAGTACTCCGGCGGCCGTACGCCGTCGATTCGCCACGCTACGGTGTAGTGGTAGAACGCCACGGACAGCGCGGCCAACAGCCGCAGCCCGTCGATGGCTGCCAAGCGGGGACTGCGTGCCGCTTTACCGGTCGAGCCGCGCTCGCGTTGATGCGACGTTGAACTTCCCATGACGTGACCCAACCCTTGACGACTCGGCTGCTGGAAACCCGTCAGGGGCGCGCCCCGCCGACGGCTTCCGCGCGGCAGAACGGTTTCCCGGTCTCCGGACGACACGAGTGACCCGTGGCAGAGGGTCACTCGCCTGTTCGATACCTGAGCCTTCCCGGGCGTTGATCAATACGACGCGGTGCCGGTGCAGCCTGGCATGTTCGCCGGGGTGTGTCTGCCCCGTCGCCGACGGCCGGGGCTATCCCTGGTTGGTGCGGCGGACGGCGGCACCGGTGACGACCAGGGCGAGAGCGGCTTCCGCCGCCGCGATGGCCGCCCCGAACGTCTCGAAGGACCCGGCGATCGCCGAGCTGCCCAGCCACACCGCGATCACCGCGATCGCGATGAGCACGCCGGCCAGCCGCAGCCAGGCCAGCCCGGACGCGAGCCGAGCCGCGCCGCGGCCTCGCGGGCCGCGCGCGAACGCGATCGCGGCGAGCAGCATGACCACCGTGCCTACCGCGGCCGAGGCGCCCAGCAGGATGAAGGTGGCCGCTTCCGGGGCGGTCAGGTTGCCGTTGCGCTGGGCGTTGAAGACCAGCACGCCGATCGCGGCCAGCAGGCCGTCGGCCAGGATCATGATCGCGGCCAGCGCCGCCAGCAGCGGGCTGGCCCGGCCTCCGGTCGGTGCGCTCGTCATGGCTCAACCCCTCGCTAAGTCTCTCAACAGACGGCCGGGCTGACGTGCAGCATCCCGGCGTCAGCGTCCAGTGTCGCCAGGGTGCCCAACGGTATGGCGATGGGATCGTTGCCGTGGCCGATCGGGAGTCCGCCGAGGATCGGCACCCCGAGCCGGCTCAGGCGGTCCTGGAGGACGTCGATCGCGGTCCAGTCGCCCTGGTCGCCGGGGCCGGGGCCGCAGTCGGTGTATTGGCCCACCGCGATCCCGCGAAATGCCTTCGAGCCGCCCCTTGCCCACCGTGACGCGGAGGCCGAGGCCTTCGAGGAATCTGGTGGTTCCCTCGACCCCCGCGCGCGTCGGCGTGCTCGCCGGCGACACCATTCGTACGTGATCGCCTGGCTTCAGCTTGGCCGGGAAGACAACATCGACGTGGTGCGATGGTTGGGTCACTGCGACATTATTCCTTCGACGCCCGGCCGGGAGGTCGCCGCACCGCGCCTTGCCGCTCGGAAGCCGGGCAGCGGAGAGCACGGCGCGGCGACGGCCGTGCCTACGGGGTGGCGACCTTGGCCATCTCGGCGATGGCGACTGCCGCGCGGACGAACGTGTTGGCGGCGAGATCGCCGATGGTCTTGATGCCGAACGCCTGCTCCAGCCCGGCGGCCTCCTCCTCGGAGACGCCGGACAGCGCGGAGACCGGTGCGTTGACGAGGTCGGTCAGCGGGCTCGATTGGAATGGGGGGTCGAGGACCGCGTTGAGGTTCACGGTGACTGCCATGACAGTGTTCCTCCTCGTTCGCCGGGATCCCGGCCGGACGCGGCCGGGCCGCACATCGATGCTGTCACATCGGCCCAAGATTGTGCCGTGCTGTCAGCCGGCGGCCGGCTCGGCACGGCGGCGCATCGTAATTCAGATGCCCGCCTCGCTGATCTCGGCGCACACTCGGTGCCGTGCACTCGGCGATCACCGTTACCCCGGCCAGGCTGCCCGACCTGCTGCTGCATTTGGCGGTCGTGCGGCCGGTCTTCGTGTGGGGTGCGCCCGGGATCGGGAAGAGCTCGCTGGTCCGCGCCTTCGCGGAGTCGCTCGGGCTGGAGTGCGTCACGCTCGTCGGCACCCAGCTGGCCGCCGAGGACCTGATCGGCGTGCCCGAGCTGCGGGACGGCCGCAGCCGCTTCGCGCCGCCCGAGACGATCGCCCGTGACGAGCCGTACTGTCTCTTCCTCGACGAGCTCAACTCGTCCAGCGCGGAGGTGCAGAAGGCGTTCTACTCGCTGATTCTGGACCGCCGCATCGGGGCGTACGAGCTGCCCGTCGGTTCGATCGTGATCGGCGCGGGCAACCGGGCCAGCGACAACGCGCTTGCCCGGCCGATGGCGTCGGCGCTGGTCAACCGGCTCGTCCACGTCCACTTGCGAGCGACGCACACCGACTGGCTGAACTGGGCGCTCGGCGCCGGCATCCACCCGTGGATCATCGGCTACCTGGACGAGCGTCCCGACCACCTGTGGTCCGCGCCGCCCAAGACCGAGGAGGTCTTCTCCACGCCGCGCAGCTGGCACATGCTCTCCGACGCCCTGCACTCGTACGGCGACGGGGTCGACGACGACACCCTGCGCCTGCTCGCCGCGGGCACGCTCAGCCCGGTGCACGCCGCCGCCTTCTGCGGCTACCTGAAGATCGTCCGGCACCGGTACGGGCTGGAGGCGATCCTGCGCGGCGACGCGGGCTGGCCGGCCGCACCCGCCGACCGGGACCTGCTCTACTTCCTGGCCGAGACGTTCCGAGCCCGACTGATCAAGGACCTGCCGGCCGGGAAGGACAAGGCACCCGCGGCGGTCCGGCACTTCGCGCACCGGGCCAAGGCGCTGCTCGTCGAGCTCGCCGGGCTCTCCCTCGAGTGCGGCCAGCTGGTGATCGCGGCCGAGGAGGACGGCACCCCCGTACTCCCGGCCTGGTTTCTCGTCGAAGTGAGCCGGGACCTGCCGCGGCTCGTCGCGGCGCGGGCCTGATGGCCCGCCGCAAGGGTTCGCGTGACGAGCCCGATCCGAACACCGTGGCGTTCACGGCGGCCTGGCAGTCGCTGTCCCGGCACCCGATGTTCGCGCCGATGACGGCCGGCGCGTGGCCGCGGCCGAGTGCCGGCGCGACCCTAGTGGAGGACTCGGCGTTGGGCTACGCCAGCGTCGCCGCCGACGGCCGGATCCGGGTGAACAAGGGCCGGCGGCTGGACGCGGAGCAGTGGACCTGGGTGCTGGCGCACTGCCTGCTGCACCTCGGCTTCGGCCATCTCGAGCCGGCGGCGGGACGCGACCAGGCGTACCTCGACGTTGCCTGCCTGGTCGTCACCCGCTTTCAGCGGGCCGTGAAGCTGGGCCGGGAGCCGGGCCTGTTCCCGGCCGACTTGCCCAGCTCCGACGAGGACTTGTTGCTGCGCGAGTGGCGGCGGGCGGGCGTGCCGGCCGAGTTCGCCGGATGCGGCGCAGGCACGCCCGATCTGGACCCGGCACCGGTGGCCGCCGCACCGGGGCGCGAGCCGAACTGGCCGGACCGGTTCGCGATCGGGCTCGCCGCCGCGGCGACCTCCGCCGTCGAGGTGGCCGGCGGCGCCCGCACGTCGCTCACCGACCCGGCGGCCCGGCGCAAGCCGTGGGAGCGTGCGCTGAGCTGGTTCGTCGGCTCGTACCCGTTGCTCGGCGCGCTGGCCGCCCGGTTCACCGTGGTCGCCGACCCGCAGCTGGCCCGCGACTGGGATATCGCGATCGCCGCGGTTTCCACCGCGGCCGGCGAGATCTACGTCAACCCGCTGCGCTCGTTGTCCGAACCGGAGTGGCGGTTCGTGCTGGCGCACGAGATGCTGCACGCCGCGCTGCGGCACGGCGACCGGGTCGGCCCGCGCGACCCGCAGCTGTGGAACGTGGCCTGCGACTATGTGGTCAACGGCTGGCTGGTGGAGATGGGTGTCGGCACAATGCCGGAGGCCTTGCTGTACGACCCGGCGCTGGCCGGCGCGTCGGCCGAGGACGTCTATGACCGGATCGCGCGGGACCTGCGGCGGATGCGCAAGCTCGCCACCCTCCGCGGGACCGGCCGCGGCGACCTGCTGGGCGGGCCGCTGCCGTGGCACGGGCCGCGCTCCGGCGGCGTCGACCTGGACGACTACTACCGGCGGGCGCTGCTGACCGGGTACGCGTACCACCTGGGCGCCGGGCGCGGCCTGCTGCCCGCCGGCCTGCTCGCGGAGATCCGAGTGCTGGAGCAGCCCCCGCTGCCGTGGGACGTCAAGCTGGCACGCTGGTTCGACGAACACGTGCCGGCGCCCGAGCGGCGGCGCACCTACGCCCGCCCGTCCCGCCGCCAGGCCAGCGCGCCGCACATCCCCCGGCCCGGCTGGCACACCCCGGAAGAGGAGATCCGGCGCTGCACGTTCGGCGTCGTCGTGGACACCTCCGGCTCGATGAACCACGAGCTGATGGGCAAGGCACTGGGCGCGATCGCGTCGTACGCGACGGCCCGCGACGTGCCCGCCGCCCGGGTGGTGTTCTGCGACGCGGCCGCCTACGACGCGGGCTACCTGCCGGTCGACGACATCGCCGGCCGAGTGCGGGTGCGCGGCCGCGGCGGCACGGTCCTCCAGCCCGCGATCGACCTGCTGGAGCGAGCGCCCGATTTCCCGGCGGACGGCCCGCTCCTGGTCATCACCGACGGCGAATGCGACGTGCTCCGCGTCCGGCGCAAGCATGCCTTCCTCGTCCCGCTCGGTGCCCGGCTTCCCTTCACCCCGCGCGGCGAGGTCTTCCACCTGCGCTGAATTGCTTCGCACGAATTCCTGAGGGTCAGGCCAGGTCGCGGCGAGGACTGTCGCCGCGGCTCACGTACGGGTCGAACAGCCGACCGGCAGCCGGATCCGGTGTGCCCGGGTCGGCGTCCGCCTGCTCGCGCAGCGTGACCCGGCCGTCGAAGTCCAGCGGCAGCGCGATGGCCGCGACGGCGACCCGGAGCGCTTCCGGGTTGCTCGCTTCGATGCGGAACGTCGTGCAGAACAGCCGGCTCAGCAGCACCAGCGCCATGGTTCCCAACCCGGCGCCGACGCAGGCGGTCGGCGCCCAGCCAAACGGCACGTAGTGCTGCCCGCCGGTGGGTCCGGTGGCTGCGCCGGGCAACCAGCGGTCGGGGTCGAAGACCTCCGGGTCGGGCCAGTGTCGCGGATCGTGGTGCGCCATGGTCGGGCTGAGAATGTAGTGCTGCCCGACATCGAGGGCGTGCCCGGCGACCCGGATCGGCGTACGGGTGCTGCGGGTCAGCATCGTCGGGGAGGTCCACATGCGCAGGACCTCCTTGACGAACCGGTGCGCGACCGGGGCGCAGCGCGTGCCGCTGCGGTACAGCTCCTCGGCGCTGAGCCCGGCGAACTCGGCGGTCAGCCGCTCTGCCCACTGCGGGTAGGCGACCAGCGCGTACATCACGTTGGCCGCGGCCGCGCCCGGTGGACCGGCGATGGCCGTGAGCGCCGCCGCCACCGAGTGCAGCGCCCGGTCCATGCCGAGCGAGTCCAGCAGGTCGGTGGCGATCGGCTCGGTGAGGTCCAGGCGCGGCAGCGCCCGGCGGCGGGCCCGGCGGCGCAACTCCCGGCGGATGACCAGCCCGGCCCGCAAGGCGATGGAAAGCCGGCGGGGGGACCGCCACAGCGGCGCGTCGTCGCTCGGCGGGCGCATCAGCCGGTTCAGCTTGATCAGGGCATCCTCGATGATCAACGCCTCGTCACCGGCGGGAAGTCCGTCGATCACCACCGGCAGCAGCGACCGGAAGCTCACCTCGTGGGCGAGCCACGGCAGATCCACGAGCTGGCCGGCACGGGCGCGCAGGACCTCGGCCATCCGGCGATCGAGCGCGGCCAGCCCGGATTCCCCGGACAGCTGGCGTAGCTGCCCCAGCCAGGCGGTGCGGACTGTCTTCCAGGACACCGGCGTGCTGGTTCGGCGGCGCAGCAGGTCGACGAGCCGGTCCGGCATGGTGAGGTCGGCGAAGTTGTCGGCGTGGGCCGTCGCCGCGGCGTCAGGGTCGAACACCATGAGCTGGTGGTCGCCGCGCCAGAACACGCCGCCGGCCGCCGCGCTGGGCTCCCGTAGATCGCGCAGCAGGTCCGGGTCTCGCGGTGCCGAGGTTGTCATCGATACTCCCGATGCGGGGTGGCGAGGGAGCGGACACCATGGCCCGCTCCCCATGAGCGGCCTAGATGTTGTGGTACAGGTACCAGATGTAGTTGCGGTCGGAGCCGTAGTAGTTCAACGCTCGGCGAACCGCACTGACGATCTTGGTCATGTCATGTCACCTCCTCTCGGCACTCTTCGGGAGCCGGGTCAGGGTGAGAGTGAAGTCGGGCGGCGCCAGCGCCGCGGCCACCTGCGGGCGCGGGTCCGGCGCGGCAACCTCGATCCGGTACGCCGAGACGATGATCTCGACAATCGTCTCGACCAGCAGCAACGAGAAGCCCGCGGCGACGCAGGAGTGCGCTCCCCAGCCGAACGGGACGAACGCCTCCCTCCCGGACGCGGTCGCCCACCGTTGCGGGCGAAACTCGTGCGGATCGCTCCAATGGCCGGGATCGCGGTGCACCAGATACCCGCAGACGACGACCTCGTCCGACCGCGTGACGGTGGTGCCGCCGAGCTCCAGCGCTCGCTCCGGCCGCCGGGCGAACAGCCAGGCCACCGGCCACAAGCGCAACGCCTCGCGGACCACCCAGGCCGGTGCTGCCGCCGCGGTGGCGGGTCCGGCGGTGCCCAGCAGGTACACCGACCAGCCGAGCATGAAGCCGACCGAGCCGACGAGCGCGAACAGGCAGGAGAGGTAGACCTCGGCCAGGTCGCGGTCGGCGCTGCCGGCGGCGGCGCCACCGGCCACGACGTCGAGCAGGTCGCCGGGTTCACCGCCGGCCGGCCGGGCCCGGCGTGCCGCGATCTCCGCGCTCAGGACCCGCATCACCTTGGCCCGGAACGCGGCGCGCGCCAGCCAGGAGTGCCGGTCGCGGGCGCCGGCGAGCACCGCCCGCTCGACCACGGCGTGGACGATCTCCCGCAGCTCCGCGGACGGGTCGGCACCGACCAGCGCCTCCTGGCCGAACGCGAGCAGCATGCGATTGCCGGCGTCGGGCCACGAACTGACCGGTGCCAGCCGCCGCTTCACCAGGTCGGGCAACTCGGCGGAATGCGTCTCGGCATGTCGTTGCAGCAACCGCCGGGCCGCCCGCCCGATGTCGAGCTGCGCCGAGCGGGGCCCGAACATGCCGGAGCGGAGTTTGAAGAAGTCGGAATGCTCGCGGAAGTCGCCGCCGGTGTTGCCCAACACGGCCCGGGCGAGCGCCGGATCGGCCACATAGACCCCGCCGCCGGGGCGTGGGAACACGCCACCGTGCTGATCGCGCTGGTGCTCGAGATGAGCCAGCAGGTCGAGTTTTCGGGCGCGCGGCGGCATGCGGCATGGCCTCCTGACATCGACTGTTCCGGGGCAGCGGAACGCACGACGAGTCTGGCCGTTCGGCCGCGGATGGCTTGAGGCCCGGCCCCAAATTTATCGGGTTGGCCCGCCCTGGACGAGTTCCACAGCTGTCGGGTGTGAGACGCGTCGGCCAAGGCTCAGGAAGCGGTCCGACGCTGTACCCGGAACGCTGCGGCCCGCCGATTGGCGCGACCGGCGTGCGCGGCGGCCTGTCACTTGTCGAACGTGCGAATCACCACCAGGAAGTTGCGAAGCCGGTCAACGTCAGACGGAGGGATGGGGTCGGGGTTGTTGAAGTGGGTGACCTTGTTGCGGATCCTCCGGATCTCGTCAAGGTGCTCGCCGAAGATCTTCCGGTCGAGATCCCACCCGAGCTTGTCCCAGTGGTCGCCGTTCCTTAGCACCGACAGATAGTCACCCATCGTCATGTCGTCGAACGATTGGAGGTCGGTGCCGGCCGCGCAGACCTGCTGTATGTCCTCGATGTCGAACCGGTTGCGAATCAGTCGGCGTAGCTCCTGGTCCACTTCACCAATCAGGAAGAACGGCGTGGCCATCTGGTCGTAGACTCGCACCACATCGGCCGCTGTCACGATTCCATATACCCGCTTGTCGTGTGATCGGACGAAGACGAATTCCTCCTTCAGTAAGACGTCCAACACATCAAGTAGGCGGGTCTCGTACGAATAGTCGCGGGTTGGAATCATGACGTCGCCCAGGGAGACCTCCGTCGCGGCTTGGCGCGCGATCGCGATCGACTTCCAGGTGACCGCTCCGCGGAGGTCCCGCTGCCCCGCCAGCACCGGCAGTTGCGAGAAGTCGTGCATGACCATCTGCGTTACGGCCTGACTCAACGTGCTTGAAGGCGTTACCGAGATCAATCGATGATCATCTGAGAGGAAATTCCCGAGGGTGCGTCCGATCTCTTCGCCGTCCTCCTCGTCAGCTATGGCGGGGGCATGGAACGGCAGCGGGTGTGCGTCTTTCTCGGGTGCCGTCTCCGCTGGCGCCACCGCCTCCGGCCCTGGAATCACGGACAAGGCAACCATTGTGTCCAGGCTTACCGCCCGGAAGTCCGGCACAGTCAGCAGGCCGTGGTTGGCCAGGTCGGCATCGATCTGACTGATCACATCGCGATCGCGCTCCTGCGCGCCCCATCGCCGGAGCAGGTCACGAACAGTCAACTCCTCCGGCTTGCCGGCTTCGGCCCGTTCGCGGGCGGCATCAAGTTCGGTGAGTCGATCGAGCACCTCACCAACCGCCACTTCGAGGGCCTGCAAATCGACATCGACAGCACCTGCGGCGGTGACCTGACCGGCGAGCGACTTGAGCAGCTGTTGCCTCAGCTGATAGAGAAGAGGTCCGTCGTCACCCACGCGCCACGAATACCACCCATCCATGGCGACGGCTCCGCTAGCCTCCACAGCTGCGCGGGAAGGTGAAGCAAACTCCCGACCATCCGCGACCTTGATGCGGGCACTTTCAGTCACCGATGCCCGGTGAACCTCGCCGATCCGTGGACGATCGAAGACCAACTCCTGACCGGGGCTGAGTAGCCCGGCCTTGACCAGGTCCATGATTCGGACGCGGCGGCCGTTGATAAGGAGCTTCTTGCGGCGGGATGTCTCGTCCGACGAGGGCATACGCGGACCTTCCGGAGGTTCATCGGTTGCGGGCGACTTGGCGGGAGCACCACGGCTGGGCAGAGAATCCTATATGGAATCCAATCAGAAGGAAGCCTATCGGCGGCAACGTCGGGCCTTCGGTCAGGTTCCAGGACAGATTCGCCCGCGCCATCAAGGGCTCACGATTGCGGCCAGACCCGGATGCCTGCTCCAAACGAACGCGGCGAGGCGCTCTGGGGAGATACCTCGCCGACATCCAGACTGAGCAGGTCCGCGTCCGGCGGGTGGACCGGAACCGGCCGAGCAGCCACCTAGGCACGCGATGCTACGGCGCGCCCGCGGTGATCCACAGTGGCTATCCCAGCGGCTGCGCCGTACCCGTCGTGATCGTTGCCGGGCCGGTCTCCGGCAGTTCCGTGATCCGATAGGCGGTCGCCTTGCCGTCCGTCGTGACCGCGCGCAGATCGGGGACGCCGTCCGCGTTGAAGTCCGTCAGCTGCAGGCTGGACAGGTCGGCGTCGGGCAACCAGGCGTCGCTCAGGTGGTGCTGCCGGTAGGTCAGCGCGCCGGTGTCGGGATTGGCGGTCACCGACATCCAGAGGTAGAGGGCGCCGGCCGACCGGTTCCACAGCGCGAGGGCGGTGCCGCTGGGCAGCGAAGCCGATGCCAGCCGCCAGTTCTGCCAGTCGGTGCCGCCGGTCGGCGTGGCCGCCCCGGTCGCGACCGGGAACGGGTAGTTTCCCACGCCCGAATAGGTCGGATAGAAGCTCAAGCTTGAGTCTGCCGCTGGGCTGCCCATGATGGCGAACAGATCCGGGTATTCCGGGTTGTTGCCGTCCACGTCGTATCCGTTCACCAGCTGCGTCGGCTGGTTGCCGTCCCAGTCGGACAGCAGCCCGGCCGACAGCCCGTGACTGTTGCCGCTGAGGTCCGCCCGCAGTTCCGCACCGTTACCCAGGGCCCGGATGATCACCGCGCTGCCCGCCCGGTGACCGCTCGGGAAGTACACGAAGACATCCTCGAACGGCCCGCCCGTGAACTTGCCGGTGATGACCTGCGCGCCGGTGAAGGCCGCGCCCGGCTCCGCGCCCGACGGGTCCTGGCCCAGGCCGACCCCGTGACTGCCGATGTTCACCGCCGGGACTCGTACCTTTCCCCGCTCACCTCGGCCGGTGGCCAGCCAGAGCCCTTCGCCGAGCCCGGCGGTGCCGCCAGGAGTGAGCAGGTCCGGCCGGCCGTCGCTGTCGAGGTCCTGATCGGCGGTGGGTGGCGGGAAGACGGCGTTGAAGAAAAGGGTGGAGGTGTCGCTCAGCGATCCATCCGCGCCGACGGCGTAGACCGACAACCCGTTGGTGAAGCGGTCCGGGACGACTGACACCGTGGCCTTCCCGGCGATGACCGCCACCTCCTGCCAGGGGCCGGCATTCAGCTGCCACATGAAGGCCGTGGTTGCGACGGCACCGTCCGGCGCGCCGAGCCGGAACCGGGCCGCCTTGCCGATGGTGGTCACTTCGGTGGCCTGCACGATGGTGGGCGCCGCAACAGCCGCGAGCGCTGGGGCCGCGGGCGCGACCAGAACCGAAATCAGGGTCACTGCCGCGACCGCGGCCATCAGCCGAAAAGATCGACGTCCTCGCATGTGCGCTCCTCATCCATGAAATATCCGGCACCCTTGCGTTCACGCGGCGCCGCTGATCTTGGCATGCCGATGCCTTTTCATGTGCCCCCTCACTCTGCCGGGTCGGGGCGTGGCTGGTATTCGTTCACCAGGGTGCGGACGTCGTCGACGGGTTCATCGATGGCGGCCCATTTGGCGCGGATCCGGGTGAGGTAGGAGCGGACGGTAGGGATCGTCACGTTCATGCGGCGGGCCGTGGCGGCCAGGGTGCTGCCGGTGCCGTACAGGTAGAGGGTGCGGGCTTCCTGCGGGGACAGTTCGGGCGGGTTGTCGTTGATGATGCTCATCAGCTCGGCCGTCAGCGCCGGTTGTCCGCTGTGGACGCTTCGGATGGCGTCGGCGAGCTTGTCGGCGTCGTCGTCCTTGACGAGGTAGCCGCTGGCACCAGCGCGGACGGTGGCGCGCACGTGGCGGCGGTCGCCGTGCACGGAGAAGACCAGTACGCGGATGCCGTGGCGACGTAGCTTCGCCACGTTGGCTGCCGCCTCGGTGCCGTCCTCGAGGCGCAGATCGAGCAGGGCGACGTCGGCGTCGGGTTCGGCGGCGAGGTGTTCGCTGACGGTGGTGGCGGTGTGGACGAGCTGGATGTCGCCGGTGTCCGCGAGTAGGGCGCGCAGGCCGGCGGGCACCAGCTTGTCGTTGTCGATGATCGCGACCCGGATCATGCGGGCCACCGCAGGTCGACCCGGGTGCCTTGACCGGGATGGCTGTCCACGCTGGCCGTGCCACCGACCTCGTACATGCGCGCGGTGATGGAGTGCCGGATGCCGTAGCCGAGGGGTGTCGTGTCCGGGTCGAAGCCCTTGCCCTGGTCGACGACGGCGACCGTGACGGTGGGGGTGGGCTGCCGGTCGGTCAAGGCGGTCAGACGGACGCGGCTGCTGCCCGCGTGCCGGGCGACATTCGCCAGGGCCTCGCCGGTCGCGTGCCGAAACGCGTGCAGGACCTCGGAAGGCAGCGTGTCGGGAAGGTTGGCGAAGTGGTATTCCACCCGTAGTCCTTGCGTGGCGCTCTCGTTGCCGGCCTCGATGAGGGCGAGGGAGAGCTCGGTGAGCGTGCCGTCGGGGTCGTCGGGGGTTGCGCCGCGCAGCACGTTGGCGCTGATCGCGGCCTGGCGCCGCACTCGAGGGTCGGGATGGCCCGCGGGGCCTTGACCGGCGATCGCGGTCAGCACCCGGAGGGGACCGTCGTGCAAGGCCCGGTGCCGGCGCAACTGCTCCTGGAAGTGGCGTATTCGTTCCTCGGCCTGGCTGCGCCGGGCGGCGAGACGTTCCCGTGCGGCGATCACCTGATCGGTGGCCGCGTCGACCGCGTCCGCGACCGCCCGCAGGCGGCGGATGAACAGGCAGCAGCAGGCGGCGGTGACCACCTGCCAGCCGATGATGTTCAATGTGGATGCCACATTGGCATTGTCGAGTGACGCCAACTGTGCCAGAGCGAACGCCGCCGCCAGCGCCAGGCACCCGGCCGCGGTGGCCCGCCATGACGCCGTGGCCAGTGCCAGGGTGACCGCAGTCGAGACGGCGACCGGCTCGAAGTCGGGCACCGCCACCGTGGCGAACGCGTCGTCCTGCAGCGCCCAGGGCAGGATCGCCACGGCGGCCGAGGTGACTGCGACATCCGAGGCCAGCATCCAGTGCGGGATCGGGTCACGCTTCGCGATGGCGGGCACGAACAGCACGCTCCACACCGCGACTGCGAGGTAGGTGGCCGCGGCGAGCGGCTTGTTCGTGTACCCATGGGCCTGCGCCAGCGCCGCGATGCTCATGGCGACCATGGCCAGGGTGCCGAACCGGGACAGCAGTATCACGCCGGTGGTGATCGCCCGGATCCGTTGGTGCAGGTCGACCGCCCGCGGCAGGGCGACCCCGCCGTTCGGTTCGCTCTCCACGCCGGCAGCATCCCACGCGGCCAGACCTCGGTCCATGCCGCACAGGTGCGGCATGGACCGGCGCCGCCATGCGACTCACACTCGTCGATATGAACCGTCGATCGCTATCAGTAGGAGGCGTTCCCGTTGTATGAAGCCGGCATCCAGAGCAATCCTGAGCCCACCCTGCCCAAGCGTCCGCGTGAAGTGAAGACGCTGGCCGTTCTCCTCATCGTCTTCGGCGTGCTGGGGCTCCTGTTCGCGTTTCTGCTGATGTCGATCGTCAGCGACTCGAACAGTCACGGCCAGTCGGTGCCGGCCATGTTGTACGTCCTGGCCTTCGCTCAGTTCGCGCTCTCCGCGGCGCAGGCGATGAGCGGCGTGTTCATCTGGCAGGGCCGATCGTGGGCCCGGGTGCTGGCGATCGTGCTGTGCTCGGTGAACATCGTCGGCGCCCTGGTGTCGCTGTTCACCGGCGCGGTATTCCAGGCGATCTCGGGGGCCGCCATCAACGTCGGCCTCCTGCGTCTGCTCAACAACTACGAGGTTCAGGTGTGGTGCAGCAAGTAGCCACCGCCGGCATCAGCGGCGGTCGCGGACGAAGACGTCGGCTGCCTCGTTGGTGTCGCCCGGGACCACGTTGCTCGCCCACGACATGAAGCCGACGTGCCGGCCGTCGGCGCTGATCGCCGGCTCCAGGCACGTGCTGTTCGCCTGAGCGCCCCGGGCCGTGACGCTCTCCCTGGTCGTCCTGCCGGTCCGCAGGTCATGGACGAAGACGTCCTGCTCGGCGTTCGTGTCGCCGGGCACGAGGTTGGACGCCGCGGAGCCGAACACCACGTACCGTCCAGTGGAGTCGATCTTGGTCTGGTAGCTGTAGCCGTCGGCCTGGGCTCGCCGGGTGGAGACGCTGATCCGGGTGGTCGTGCCGCGGCGCCGGTCGCGCACGAACGCGTCCTCCACCATGTTGGTGTCGCCACGGACCAGGTTGGACGCGCCCGACACGAAGGTGACCCAGCGGCCGTCCGCGCTGATGCCCGGATAGGAACTGCCGAACGTCGGCCTCTCCGAGGACGCCTGTGCCTCGGTGTCGGAGACGCTGACTCGGGTCGTGGTGCCGGCCCGGACGTCGCGGAGGAAGACGTCGACCAGCTCGTTCGTGTCGCGACGCACGAGGTTCGCCGCGGTGGACCAGAACACCACGTACCGGCCGCCCGCGCTGACGGCGGCGTTCTCGTTCTGGCCGGCCGCCTGCGCGCCGGCGCTGGAGACGCTGACCCGGCGGGTCGTCCGCAACCGCAGGTCGTGCAGGAAGACATCGCTGCTGCCGTTGGTGTCCCGGGCCACCAGGTTTGTGGCCGACGAGTGGAACACCACGAAGCGGCCGTCCGGGCTCATCGAGGGCCATCCGCTCGCCCGATCGCCCTGGGCGCCCGCCCCGGACACGCTGACCCGGCGGGTCGTCCGCAACCGCAGGTCGTGCACGAACACGTCGTCGGCGTTGTTGGTGTCGCCGGGCACCAGGTTGGACGCCTGGGAGTGGAACGCGACGAACCGGCCGTCCGGGCTGATCGCCGGTTCGGCGCTGCCCCGGTTGCCCTGCACGCCCCCGCTCGTCACGCTGACCCGGCGGGTGACACCGGACCGGCGATCGCGCACGAACACGTCCTCCATGCCGTTGGTGTCGCCAGGCACCAGATTCGTCGACGAGGCGTGGAAGGCGACAAACCGGCCGTTGCCGCTCAGCGCCGGCCCGTCGGCGTAGTAGTCGCCCTGGGCGCCGGTCGTCGAAACGCTGACCCGCACCGTCGTCGCGCCTCCGGCCCGACCCGCGGCAACCGCCGGAGCTCCCGTCGACACCATCACGGCCGCCATTGCGGTCGCTGCGAGCAGCTTTGTCCGGGTGTCCATGCTGTACCCCCTGCTGACAACCTATTCCTTATCAGCGGTCGGCGGCAGTCTGCTGCAGGATGACGGCACACGCCACGACCGGAAACGCCGGGTCTTCGTTCGCCAGCCGGCCGGCCGGGATCTCCTCGGCGGCGACGCCCAACATACAGGCCGCGGCCGCCAGGGAATTGCCGCGGCCCTGCACGGTGGCGTGCACCCCGGCTTCTTCGCACGTCTGCCGCAGGCCTTGCGGCGTCCAGCGCCAGAAATCAACCGAGGCTGCCTCCGGATCGATGCGGCCGAGGCACGGAACGGTCACCAGCGCCGCGCCGCCCGGACGCAGGCAGCGAATGATATTGCGCAGCGCCACCACCGGCCGGGTGTATTGCAGGGTCTGCGTCAGAATGACGCAGTCGAAGGTCGACGCGGGCAGCGAGTCCGGCAGGTTCAGGTCGGCGACGAGGGTAGCCTCGCGATTCTCCCGATCTATGTCGAGCACGGTGATCTTCCCGGGCGTGCCATAGCGCCGCGCATACAGGGGCGATCGTACTTCCAGCACCGAGCCGGTCACGAGATGCTGGTTCTTCGCCATGAAGGCGTCGATGTAGAACCGATCGACGGGTAGCCCCCGGTCCCAGCCGTAGACCGAGCTGAACGGCGCGCGGCGGGCAATGTCACCCCAGTTGACGCGTCGGCCCGGCAGCCCTCTGTTTGACCTTTGTGCAGCTTTCAGAACGGTTTTACGAATCGGCGCCGGAATTCTTCGTCCGACCTTGACCAGCACGTTCATCGCGACCACCTTCAGGCTGGCCTGCATTTGCTCGGCCGGCCCGGCAACCGTACCCCGGTGAAACGACTCTTTCCACGTTCCACCCGGCCACGGACGTGTGATCGGAGTAGTCGTGTAGCGGCGCTGGTGCGAATCGGTTGATGCCCTCACTGGTTCGCCGCGTCCCCCGATGTGAAGTCTGCCGCGGTCAACAAATGGACCGAATTCACAGTAGGGACCAACTCCCGTATGCGACTCGCTCCAGTCTTTGCCGGAAACCGGCGTTCCTTCGGGGTATTTCCGGCCGCAGCAACTCTGGCCGTCGCCGTTCTCGCAGTTGTTTCGAGCCCCGCCCACGCCGTTACGAAGGCCAAGTCGGCCGGCACAATGAAGGCTGTGACCACCACGCTCACGGAGTCCGTCATCAACGGGTCCGGCCTGACGAGCACGAGCGGATGGCGGGGGGCGTCGGAGGCCGGGCCGATCGGCATCAAGGCACTCACCGGCGTGCAGGGCTCGTTCAGCGCGACCACCGGTGTTCAACTGAGCCGCGGCGGTGGCACGGGAACGTGGGCCTACGCGTTGTCGGAGTTGAGGTCGCCGGCCACCTTCTTCAAGGTCGGCCAGGCATATCGCATGCAGGCCTGGGTGCGGGACGTCTCCGGCTCCGGAACGCCCGTCGAGATGCTGCTCGCCAACGGCAATTACGGTCACCGGCCGACGGAGACCAGGGAGGCTGCCGGTTTCCGGGACACCGGCTGGCACCTCATCTCCCGCACATTCGTGTGCACCGCACCCGCGTATGCGGACACGGCCCTGTACTTCGGCTTGCCACCCTCAGCCGCGTTCAACTTCGAGATCACCGGGGCGAGCGTCGCCGCGGTCGCGGCCGCCCTCCCCTCGCGGGTCACGACCGCGCCCAACACCACACTCACCTTCGGCGGTAGCAAGGGCAGCGCCCCCGACCCGGCCGTGTGGAGCTACGACACAGGGGGTGCGTGGGGCAACGGAAGTGAACTCCAGTCCTACACGTCCCGCACCAGCAACGTCCAGGTCAACGGCCTTGGTCAGCTCACCATCATCGCCCGGAAGGAGCAGTTCACCGGGTCCGACGGTCTGACGACGGGCTTCACGAGCGGCCGGATCACCACCGAGAACAAGGTCAACGTGGCACCGGGCTCGTACATCGAGTCGACGGTGACCGCACCTACCGGATCCGGGGTGTGGCCCGCGTTCTGGCTCGTGGGGTCGAACATGAGCAAGGTCGGCTGGCCGGCCTCCGGGGAACTCGACATCTTCGAGGGCTGGGGCTCGACGCCCACCCTGGCGCACAGCGCACTGCACATGAGCAGCAAGGACAGCGCTTCGACGGACATGGAGTACGGGTGGGGCCAGGCGGGCGGCACCACCGATCTGAACCAGGACCTCGCCGCGGCACCGCGCCGCTTCGGTGTGTATTTCGACGCCAACGTCGTCCGGTTCTACATCGACCGGAAGCCCACGCTGTCCGTGTGGTCCTACGACGCGCTGGTGTCCGGACGGGCCTGGCCGTTCGGCTCGAGCCAGCACATCATTCTGAACATCGCGATTCCCGGAGGTGTCGACACCTCGCGCACGGTGTTCCCGAAGACGATGGTGGTGGGCGACATCAACATCTGGAAGGGCGGGATCCCCTTCTGACCCGGATCAGTGGCTCAGTGGCCAGGATCAGCGCGATGATCAGCCGCTTGACCTGCCGGTACGAGGCGCGCACGCGGGACCGGGCCGGTCGGCTCAGCAGATTCCAGGCCAGCATCCGGAGCCCGAAGCCATCGGTCAACAGCCACCTCAGCCCGGCCTCCCGGGCAGACCGCGCCAGCCGGGCGCCCCGGAGGTCGTCGCCGGCGCGGAACGCCATCACCGCCGGCCGGACATAGGCCTTGGCCCGATCTGGGTGCCTCAACCGAGGCACCCAGATCGCCAGCAGGCGGTCATTGGTGTCCATCCGCTTCGTCAGATTCCGGCTGATCGCTCCCGGGCGCACCCTGATGTCGACCAGCGCCGGACGGATCGACCGGAAGGTGCCGGCCCGTGCCCGGTGCGCGATGCGCAGCCACATCTCCAGGTCGACGGATGACTCCAGGCCCTCGTCGAAGAGCCCGGCATCCTGGAAGCACTCCCGGCGGATACAGAGAACGCTGCCGTTCGCCGTCGGGTTGTCGGTGATCAGCATCTGCCCCAGGCCGTAGTCTCCGGTTCGCCGTCTCCGGCGCCAGTAGACCTGGCCCTGCTCGTTCATCACGCGCGACTGGCAGAAGACCGCACCCACGTGCGCGGGCGCCTCGGACAACGCCCGGACACTCCGCGCCAGGAATTGTGGATGCCACCGATCGTCTCCGTCCAGGAACGCGATACAGGTTCCTCGCGCTTGTCGGATACCAAGGTTCCGTGCCGCGCTCGAACCGCGGTGGCCACCGGACAACAACCGGACCCGGGCGTCGCGGGCGGCGTAAGCCTTCACCACCTGCCCGGTGTCATCGGTGGAGCCGTCGTCGACGACCAGATGTTCGAAGTCACCCTGGGTCTGCGCGATGACGCTGTCGATCGCCTCACCTATGAACCGCGCGACGTTGTAGGCCGGAGTGATGACACTCACGAGAGGCACCGCGTGGTTGACGTCAAGCATGCCTTTCACCTCGCCCAGATTGATTCGCCGGCCCGCCGTGTGAGAAGGAAGACGACCGCGCAGATCTGCGCCAACACGTACGCGACACCGACGCCTGCCAGTCCCAGCCATTCAGCCAGGAACAACGTCCCGACCAAGGTCACCGAGGTTTGGATGACCTGTATGCGCAGAATCAGCTTGCTGTCGCGTCTGGCCCGCGCCGCGTACATCGAAAGGATGCTGAATGATTTGAGTGCGGAGCCGAGCAACAACACCGCCAGGGTCGCCGCACCGGATGCCGCGTAGCCCTGGCCGAAGAGTGCGAGCAGAAAAGGCGCGGCGGCCGCGCCGACCGCGGCCACAAGACATACCAGGGGCACGATCCTGACCCGCAGTTGCCGCAGCATGGCCGGCAGCCGGTCCTGGTCGTGCACCCCTTCGACGGTCAGCGACATCCCCATGTTGATGCTCAGCAGGTCGAGCGTCTGCGACAACATCCAGACGACCGCGAACGCCCCCGCCGACTCAGCACCCAGACGAGAGAGAACCAGCACCGGCAGCGCGACGGTCAATCCCTGCGCGAAGAGGAGACCGGCGGTGTCCCGGGCCAGGTAGGCGCGCCAGCCGTCCAGCGGCTTGACCTTGACCGGCATGGTCGTATGTCGTGGCAGCAGGTGACGAAGGAGCAGGATCGACACCGGAACTGTCAGGATGGCTGCCGGCACCACCCAGCTCAGCAGGATGGACCACGCGGTCAGCGATCCCACCAACGAGACGGCAGCGAGCTTGGCGATGCCGTACACCGCGTTCTCCACCGGTATGTACACCGCCTGACGAAGGCCCGTGAGGACGCTGTCCTGGAGGGCGAAGATCGACCAGACGGCCACGCTGAGGACGAAGAACAGCGTGGCCGGCCGGCTGTGCAGGACGGTCACCGAGGGGAAGAACACCGGCATCGCGAGCACGAAGCCGGCGGCCAGCAGCAACGCGGCAGCGGCGGCACCGCCGTACGCCAGCAGGATCAGGTTGCGGGAACGAGGCCCCGCCGTGGGCAGGTAGGTGACCAGAACCCCGCCCAGGCCGACCTGCGCGATGGCGGACAATCCCGTCAGGGCGGAGATGACGACTCCCGCGGAGCCGACGGTCGCCTGGTCGGTGCGGCGGGCGATCACCACCCAGAAGACGAATCCCAGCCCGGCCGTGAGCGCCGAACTGCCGGTCAGTGCCGTGCCGTTGAGGTAGAGGGAGCTGAGACCCCGAAACCTCGGCAGCAGACGCTGGTCACGCATCACTCCGGCACCAACTGGTAGATCCGCGCCGCATCGTTCCTGAACACCAGCCGGAACCGGCCCGATCGGGCCAGCGCCGCCTCGAGGTTCTGCAGGGACCCGTCGGGCACCAGCCGGAAGATCCTCGCGTAGAGCGTCTGAGTATCCGAGAAGCACAGATAGCCTCGCGGCGAATACTGTGAGATCAGCTCGACTGCCAGCCGCACGTCCCGGCTGGAGCCCAGCGGCCGGTACCGAAGGATGTCGGTTCTCAGCAGGTTGGGGTCGTCATCCGATTTCGGACCGCGGAACTCGTTGTACCGGGCATCGGAGCGACCCGGGAATCCCGGACCGGCCATCATGAGCACGGTCCCCGAGTCCGCGTTCCGGTAGAACCAGTGCGACGCAACGACCTCGCCGGGCTCCACGACAGCCAGTTCTTCCTGGCCATAGCAGGCGGGAACGAACAGGGCGACGATGACAACGAGCCACAATGCCGGGCGCAGCACGGCGCGGCGTCGGCGGCGTCGGCCGAGGAGGTGTGGGTCCATGGCGGAGAAGGCCAGCGCGGCAAGCCACGGCACGGAGAACAGAAAGACCCGCAGGGTGGCTTCGCCGCCGTAGTTCTGCCCGAACAGCAAGAAGACCGGTGATGCGGCCAGGCAGACGAGCGGCACAGCGGTCCGTGCCAACCCGCGTCTCGTCAGGGACACGGCGCCCCACAGCGCGAGGCTCAGGACGACCGCGGTGAGCGCCCACGACGCCCTGGCGTTCCACGTCTTGCCCGACATCGGCTCCGACTGGTAGACGTCGGAGTGTTTGGCGTTGGCCAGCGGATTGAGCCCCGAGAACAGGCCGAACCGGCCCTCGATATGACCGAAGTGGAGCGACAGGTAGCCCAGCGCCATGGCGATCATGGCAACGACGATCCACCACGGTCGCACTCGTCCGAGGAAGACCAGAATCGCCATTCCGGCGATAACCATGAACGGCGTGAGCTGATGGGTGGCCACAATGACGCCGAAGAGAGACAACGCCACCGTGATCGCCTGCCAACGCGGCCAACGCCTCATCGGCGGCACGGCCGGGCGATCGGCGTTCGAACCAGACCTGGTCGCTCGGATGGCGATTCGTTCCAGCACTGTCGCCATGCGGCCGGCGCCGGGCACGTAGAGATGACGCAGCACCACCAGATAGAACGCGAGCGTCAACGCCATTCCCAGTGCCTGCGGCGAGTAGTAGCTCTGACCGATCCAGTTGGACGCGGTGAGGACCGCCGCGCTGCCCCAGCCGGCGCGTGACCGGCCGGTCAGCGTCGTCATGATGCCGACGATCAAGATGGCGTTGATCGACGCGAACAGCAACTCGGCCCAGCGGGCGTAGGCGGTCGGGTCCGACTGACCCATCGCCCACGACATGAAGGCGTCGCCCGCGAAGAATCCCGGCCATCGGTGATAGATGTCGATCGACCAGTCGACGGACCCGTGGGCACTCAGGTACCGGGTGACCCCGATGTGCTTGTAGACCCACGGGTATCGGGGAACGTCCGCCAGCAGGATGGGCGTTCCGTACAGCGTGACGACAAGCGCCGCGACGTAGGCCGCCGCCCGGTGCCCGCTGAACCGGCGCGCCACCAGCGAGGCCGCGGTCCCCAACACGACGAGGAGGACACCGGCGTACCAGAGTGGGGGGAGCCTCGGCCCGAGTCCGTAGTCGGTCAGAAAGGTGCTGTCCCGCCCGTGCAGGGCGGCGATGGCGACCGCGGCACCGGCGAGGGGACCCCATCGGATCATCGCGAGCGTGAGCGGCGATCGTTCCAGCAACGAGACGATCAGCAGGGGCGGCCGGCCGCGCTGCCGGGGCAATGCGCCCGGCTCGGGCAACGCGCCCGCCGGCGCCGGTTCGGCGGAGCGAAGTTCGAGGTCAGCCATTGCGGCCAAGGCCTTCCGGGATGGACGTGGCGTCGATGCCGCCGACCCGTCGTGCCGATCCACGGGCCCGTCCGAGGCTCGTCAGCAACGCGGCGCCGGACAAGACCGTCAGGACGAGCGCGAGAACCTCCGGATGCCACCACTGCGTCCAGATGAGGATCAACGACCCCGCTACCTCGATGGCGAGACTGAAGGAAACGGCCAGGCCAAGCCATTCGGGAATACGGTCGACCGGCAGCAGGGTCAACACCGAGCCGCCCGGGACGAACAGCATCGCCACGAAGACCACCAACGCCCGGATCGGGGTGTCACCCCCGAAGAACACCAGTGGCACAGCGGCCAACAGCAGGATGAACAGGCTCGCGTTCAGCCGCGTTCTGACGTGCTCGGTCACTTCTCCCACTTTCGATTCGGCCGGCGGCCGAGCGCGACTGGTTCAGCCAGTGCGCCGGCTCCGCCAATACGCGTACGGCCCGTAGACCATGCCGAAGAGCTCGAGGACGGTCAGGCTGGCGGGATAGGTTGTTGACTTGGTGCGGTTCTTCCCACTGCGCGGGCTGAGGGCGTAGGCCGCGCCCGCCGCGACCCGCCGCGAGATCTCACGACGTTCGTGCTTGCTGGTGGCGATCCGCTTCGCGAGCATCGCGGCCAGCCCGACCCCGTACCCGTGCACCTGCTTCCTCAGGTCGGCGAAGTCCGCGTGATGCCGGTGCCGGATGAGGGCGCCCGGCTCGTAGACGATCGCCCGGCCCGACTGGATGACGCTGAGATAGATGTCGAGGTCCTCGCCGCCCCGGCTCGGCCGGCCGGTGCCCAGGTGCTCGTCGAACCCGCCCAACTCCCGCAGGGCCCGGGTGCGGAAGGCGGCATTCGCGCCCGTCCCGAACACGCCGGCGGCGTAGGGATACAGCGGTCCCTCGGCGCGGTGGCCGGCCAGGTCGAAGCGGCGGCGGAGGAAGCCCTTGCTGTAGCCGCCGAACTCCTCCATCCACTGCTGCGCCGGGGTACGGAGCTCCAACGGCAGCACCAACCCCGTCACACAGCCCACCTGGTCGTCGACGAACCCCGACAGCAGGGCTTCCGTCCACCGGGGATCAACGACGACATCGTCGTCGGTAAAGGCGACGAGGTCGCTGTCGATGACCGCCAGCCCGGCGTTCCTGGCGCGGGACAGACCCTTCCGAGCCTCTTCGACCAGGATGACGTCGTCGAGGTTTTCCTGTCTCAACTGAGCGGCGACACCCGAGGTTTCAGGGCGGTTGTCGACCACAATGATCTGCTTCGGCTCGTGGCTCTGACGACGGAGACCGTCGAGGGTGCGGAGCAGGCCACGACTCGCTTCGCAGGTGGTGACCACCACGCTGATACTCAGTGCGGTCGGCGGTTGGGGCCACGCGACGGATGCCGCGTCGAAACCCGCCCGCGGCACGCTTTCCTCCGCACCGAGCAGGCCGGGCGGAATCGCTTCGCGGACGTGCTCTGTCAACATCCTGCGCGCGTCGTCCCGCAACCCGCTCATGGCGACGGAGGGCGCGAAAAAGCCGATCGGACGCCCACCGAGACGCACCAGGAGCCGCACGTTGCCCGACGGCAGGTCGCAGGGCAGCGGTTGGGTCAGCTCCACCTCGACGATGTCCACTGGGTGTACCACGATCAATCCTCCTTCGCGGTGGGGGAGGACGGCAGCGCGGACCTGCGCGTCGCGTAACCGCACCCGTTGCTCAGCCAGCGGTAACTTCGATAGACCCGCGTCCGTAATCTCTCGCCCGGCCAGCCGAGCGGGAGGCCGCGTCCGTCGATGACTTCGCCGATCCGGGACCTCTGCGTTCGGGAGGTAACGGCGAACCTCGCGATCGCGAAGCGGTCGTCCGCCGCGTGCGAGAAGGCGTTCTTGACGGCATGGGCTGTGGTGAAGCCGGCGGCTCGGACGATCTCCTTGGTCAACCGGTGGTGACTGCCGTGCGGGTAGGCGAAGGAAGTGACCTCACGCCCGAGAAGCTCTTCGAGCGTGACCCGGGAAACCCGGATCTCATCTCCCGCCCCACGGTCGGACAACAGGTCGAGATGCCGGTGGGAGACCGAATGGGCGCCGACCTCCACCCGGGACGGGTCCAGGTCGCGGATGGCGCGCTTCGACAACATTCCTCGCTTCCCGATCCATCCGGACGTCAGGAAGAGCGTGGCCCGCAGGCCCAGGTCCTCGAGGATCGGAACGACGACGTCGGCGAAGTCGGCGAAGCCGTCGTCGAAGGTGATCAGGATGGGCCGGGAGTTGGGCGGGCAGCCGTCCCGCAACCACCGTGCGTACCGTTCGGCGGTAAGCACCATCCGGCCTGAGGCGAGCACCAACTCCATGCTCGCCTTGAAATCGTCGGCTCTGACTTGCCATTTGCTCTCCGCCGCGCCCGGACCGCCACGGACGGAGTGATACAGCAGAACGGGGACGGTGGGCATGGTCCTACCCGTCCGCCAGCCGACGCGTCCTGCTGATCCGGCCGGCGACGAATCCGGCGACGGTCGCCGAGAGCCCTGCCACCATGGCAGACGAACGCAGCGGACCGGAGACGTCGCCCCGGACACCGTCCAGCACGCCCAGGGCGAACGCCCGCGGCAAGGTGGACCGGAGGTAACGGCGCTCGGACGACAACGCTGATCGAGTGCCGCCGAGACGGGCGACGGCGGCTTTCGACCGGCCTTCGTGGTAACACCGGCGGAGGAAATACCTGATCGTCTGCCGCTGCGACGGTACGAGGTGGTCGACCATTCCGGAGGGCTCGTACACGATCGTCGCGCTCGGAATTCTGGCCGCTACCCGGATGCAGAACTCGGTCTCCTCGCACCCGGTCGGCAGCGTGCCGACGCGGCCCATCGAGGTCGCGAACCCGCCCGCCACCGCGAAGGCCTCGCGCCGGACCGCCATCGATGCCCCGATGGGGTTGCGGACCTCGGATCGCTGGACCGGAAGGCCGCGGTAGCTGCACCCCACGACCCAGTTGAACTCGGCCGGGAACCATCGCGGCGCCCGGCTTCCCTCCCAGCGCGGATGCACCGCGGTGCCCACGACCCGGACGGCGCCATCGGTGAAAGCCTGGCGGAGCTTCTCCACCCATCCCGTTCTGGCCTCGGCGTCGTCGTCCAGAAAGGCGACGATGTCGGATCCGCCGGCCGCCACACCGGTGTTCCGGGCACCCGACAACCCGGGTACGCCGTCGCTCTCCAGCACCCGCACGTCGCCCAGCGCGGCCTTGGCACGCAGGTACAGCGGCGGGTTGTGGTCGATCACCACGACCAGATCGTCACCGGGGCGAAGCTGCGGCAGCACCGAATCGCAGGCGGCGAGCAGTTCAGTCCATCGGTCCGGGGTGTACGCGCAGATGACGACACAAATCGAAGGCCGGCCGATTTCCGCCAGGTGCGCGTCGGGTCGGGCCGGGGCTGGGTACGGCTTCCCCATCACTTATCCGTTCCGGTGCGGGACCGGGTATCGGACCGGCGTGCCATCGTCGGCTGTGGCGTCGTCCTCGACCGCCGCCGCCACTCCCGGGCGATGGTCCTCAGCACGCGGATGCCGTCCTTCACCGCGTTGAGATTGCTGGCGCCGTGAATCCTCGGATGTTCGAAGCTCGGCACCTCGGTCACTCGCAGGTTCGCCCGCGCGGCGCGGAGATTCAGCAACGTCTCGATCTCGAAACCGTCGCCCCACAGGCGGCCGTCGCCGCTCGGCCGCGGGCTCGTGGTGTCCAGTGAGAAGTAGGGCACGCACCGGGCCCAGAACGCGATGTATCCATAGCAGAGGTCGCTGTACCGGGTCCCGTACATGAGGTTGACGAGACCGTTGAGGAATTTGTTGCCCGCCTGGCGGGCCCTGGTGATGTCGGCGCTCCCCCCGGTGGGCGCGAAACGTGATCCCTTGACGAAATCGGCCCCGGCACACAGCGCATCGACGAACAGCGGGATCTCTTCGGGGCTGGTCGACCCGTCTGCGTCGATCATGACGATGACGTCGGCGGTAGCCGCGGCAAAACCGCAGGCCAGCGCGTTGCCCTTGCCTCTCCGGTTCTGCACCAGAATTCGGATGTCGGGCCGCAATCGAGTGGCTACCGCCACCGTGTCGTCCGTCGAGCCGCCGTCCACCAGAATGACCTCGTCGACCGGAGGCAGTTTCGACAGGACATGCGGCAGATTCCGGGCCTCGTTGAGGGTGGGTATCACAACGCTCACCGTTGGTGATGGTCGAATGTTCTCCATCAGGGTGGAAGGAGCCACGCCGGCCCCGTCACGCCCGGTGAAGTGGCTTGGATCGGACGTCGTTCGCATTTACTCTCCCGTGACCGCAGCAGTGCGAAGCTGGATCCGAATCTTGAGGGACATTGCGGGTTCAGGTGCGGTTGCAACGATTGGCTTCAGGAAAGGTCGGAAAGCATCCGCGATCTGCATTCAAACCATTTGAGGGTGTCCTCCACCCCGTCGGCCAGGGACCGGTGCGGCCGCCATTGCAGCATTCTCGTGGCCCGGTCGATGCGGGTGAAGGCCCCGCAGTTGTCGCCGGCCCGCCGGGGTCCCACGACCACCTTCAAGGGCTGGTGCGTCACGCGCTCGAAGGCTCTGACCAACTCCTTGACCGTGGTGCCGTCACCGGTGCCGAGATTGATGACTGAATAGCCGTGTTCGTCGGGCACCGCCCGGTCGAAGTTGCGCAGGGCGGAGGTGTGCGCGGTCGCCAGATCCCACACGTGGATGTAGTCCCTGATCGCCGAGCCGTCACGGGTCTCGTAGTCGTCGCCGGTCAGGGTGAACGCCTCGCCGCGCTGGTGCGCCTCGATGAGTTTCCCCATGACGTGGCTGGGATACTTCAGGTGCGGCCCGGAACGCATCTTCGGATCGGCGCCGATGGGGTTGAAATACCTGAGCGACAGCACGCGAATGGCCCGCGTGTGAGCGATGTCCTGCAACATCATCTCGACGACTGCCTTGGTCCTCGCGTACGGGCTCAGCGGCTCCACGTCGGACGTCTCGTCGACCGTGCCGTCAATCGCGGCCCGATACAGGGCGGCGGACGATGAGAAAATGAGTCGGTGGCATCCGTTCGAAATCAGTGACTCGACGAATGACAATGTCTTGGCGACGTTCTCCCGGTAGTACTCCATCGGCCTCGCCACCGACTCCGGCACCGCGATGAGCGCCGCCGCGTGAATGGCCACATCGATGTCCGGATGCTCCCGGAAGACCCGCTCGACCGCGTTCGGGTCGCCGATGTCACCGAAGAAGAAGTCGCGGTCCTTGACAAACTCGGAGCGGCCCGTCGAAAGGTTGTCCAGAATGATCGGAATGATATCCTGGTCTACGCAGGCAGAAGCAACGGTGCTGCCGATGTAGCCAGCACCGCCCGCTATCAAGACCTTCATGTATAACACCCAATCAGACGCTGTTGCAGACCGCGGTCGATGACCCGCCGGTACGTAGGCTCACCCTTGTGCTGATCCATAGAAAATGCGGCCAGCCGGAGATAGCCTAATCATCAGGGTGGTCGTTTCGAGGTCAGCCTCGATAGGGATACGCTTCCGGGTGAACCCGGCCCCGTCGAAACAACACGCCGGGAAACCGATCAGGTGAATCCGATCGAACGTGCCTGCCCCGGTCGCCGGGACGTGTTACGCGAAAAGGCTTCAAGTCGCCCGGCGATACCGCACGTCCAGCAGAGCGAACATGACTTGCGCGGAAGCGCGCGCGGCGAACCGCTTGTAACGGTCGTCTTTGCGGGCGTCGGCGTGGTCCATCACACCTTTGGCGATGAGCCAGGGCACGCGACGATCATGGGCGACCGTCGCGATGGTCGCGGCCTCCATTTCGACGGCGGAGATCTTCCGCTGGCCCATCGTCTTCAACTGCTCCCACACGATGGCGTCGGCGGCGACCGAGCTGCCGCTGGCCATTGGCGCGGCAAGCACACGGAATGGCAACCGCTGTGGCCCGTCGACGTCGTCATAGAGCCGCCGCTGCACCAGTTCGGACCCCTCGCTGGTCAGGGCCGCCACGCCGGCTCGCTCGCGTCGAATCAGTCCTCTCTCTTCCAGCCGCGCCAAGCGTGGCGACCAGGTTCCAGGCGGGAAGTAGCTGTCGCGCGCGGGATGGTTGCGGGGCTGCTGGCCGCGGTGCAGTTGTTCGAGGAACCACAGCAACGCCTCGTCCTCACTCGCTTCGCCGTAGCTGGCCAGCTCCGCGGGGTCGAGATCCTGCGCAAAGCGTAGCCAGCTGGGATCCAGCTGGAACGGGCGGTGATCACCCTCGAATCCCGACGATGACTGCTTGCCCGCGTCCCATTCGTAGACAAGCTCAGCTACCACGACGTCACCAAGCGCTGTGTTCGCCGGGCTGCCTGCGCAGACGCCGCACATCGCCAGAGCCGCCGGGTTCAGTTGGGCGGCGATCGTCGCGGCGAACGACCCGGTGGCGCGGCCGCCCATCTGCGTCGGCCGGGCCAATGCCACCGTGAACCGCGGCCTTCTGTCGACCCGATACTCGCCCCACAGAAACGGCATGGAGCCGTCCAGCACTCGTTGTTCCCACTGCACTATTCCCGGGTCGGCCGGGTCGCTGGCCAACCCGGCTGCGCTGGCCGCGTCGAACTCCTCCGGCAGCGCCGTCACAATCAGGACATCGAGGTGCTCCCTGTTCCCCCCGTGATGATTCGCCGCGCTGTCGTTGACTGCCTGGCCAGTTGCGTCCCGCTGGCCGTTCGCTGAGTCTTCGGGCATCACTTCGTCGCCTGAGCAGAACGGCATCCGCGCAGTCTGGTCGGGTTCGTCCAGCTCGAGCTCTTCGGCGTATGAGCGAAGCTGGTGCCAGGGAACAGCTAGGTGACCGCCGTCCGGTATCTGCCGAAGCAGGCGCGCGAGACGGTCTCCGGCAGCCCCCAGCTTCGGAGCCCGGCCCGTGACGACCGCGGCGAGTGCCGGCACGGTGCCGGCCCGGCCGTTGATGTTCGGCAAGGGGGTGAAAATCTCATCGATGCCCCGCACCCAGCCGCCAAGTAGTCCAGCGCTGTCCTTAACCAGGTGTACCGCATCCGGCTCGTCGGGAAGTAGTTCACGACTGTGATCCGGGCGCAGCCGATCGCCGACCGGAAGCCATGCCACGTGCGTTTCGTTAACCGCGTAGAGGTACAGCACTCCCTTCCGTCGATCTTCGCGAAGGTGCCAGCCGTCGCGCCCGGCGCGGTCGGCGGCGGCCTCCAGGAGATGACGAGCCCTTGGGCTTGCCTGGTCTGAAGCCGGCGATTCACGGATGAACCCATGACATCCCTCGGGCAACTCCTGGACCGGCACGACTACCGGGCTACCGCGCATCGGATCGGCGAACAAGCGCACGACAGCGCGACCGACTCCGAGCGGAGTACTGGCTGAGCCCAACAACAGGTGTGCCGCATCGATGAGAGAAACGTCGAGATCATCGTGCACTACAGGTTGTTCTGGTGGCCTGACCAGGGCTGCGGGCTTCCACGGTCCCGCCTCGGCCACGTCAATGACGCTGTTCCGTTCGGCGGCTTCCCACTCCATCAACCGGTGGGTTCCCAGCACCAGGTCTCCGAAGCCGCGGCCGGGGAGACGGGCAGCCTCCTGTGCTGCGTACCGGCAGGCCAACCAATAGTCCGTCCGGTCCACCGGAATCGGGCAGATGGCTGGGCGATCCCCTGGCTGCCAGGTAGCCACCACAGATGCCTCGTTGGTACCGGCCGGCCAGACCGGCAACGTCGTCTCCAGGCAAGCCGCGACATCCTCGACCGGCGCCTCATGCCGCTCACTTCGCATGCGCACGCTATAGGTGTCCTCGCCGCGTAGCCACTTGACCGGTATCTCGATGCCCGGGCTCGTCCATGGCCAGCCCCTCCACCATCCGGACTCGGGGCCGGCCGGCGTAACGACGATGCCGCAACCCGGCACGTGGTCCGGCCAGTCCCGCAAGTGCCACAGCAGCCGGAATTCTCGAGCGAGCGTCGCGATCACCTGTGGCAGACCAATAGCGACGACGGTGTGGTCTGCGGGGTGAACGGGTAGCAGCAGGTACACATGCGCCCGGTCCGGCCTGCTCAGCGGCTCGAACTCCAGAGCCTCGACCGTGAACTTCTCATCGCCCGGAGCAAAGCCGAACCGCAACGTCTTGCGGTGTCCGTAGTACCGGTACCGGTGCTGATCGGGCCGGAACACCTCTCCGGGATTGACACCGTCGAATCGGGATCGCCTCCACACAGCGACAATGTTCCCACTGCAGTCGGGTCGGTGGGTCCAAGGCGAGCACGATTGATGGGACCTGGGCTGACAGCGGCTACAGCGGGCCTGGATTTCCGTCCACGAAGGATGGAGGCACGCCGGCAACCCTCGAACGCGCTGTTCCGTTGAGGGTCAGCCTCCGGAGCGTTTCGCGGGCTTGTGTCTCGATCGGCCGGTAGCCCGAGTGCACCGCCCGGTCGAGGGCCTGGCGGGCGTGAGCCTCGGCCTCGTCGCGCCGGTCCGGCCCGGTCAGCGCCTCGGCGAGCCCGGCCAGTGCGGCCGCCTCGCACCAGCGGAAGCTGGTTTCCCGCGCGATCTCGAGCGCTTGGCGGTGATACTTCCTGGCCTCCGCCGCCGCGCCGAGGTGCAGGCAGACCCAGCCGAGGGCGTTGAGGGTCCACGCCTCGGTGCCCCGGTCGCCGATCAGCCGGGTCAGCTCGACCGCCCGCTCCGCGTCGGCGCGGATCTGCGGGTCGCGCGTGTCCGGACCGGCCACGCAGCGCAGCAGCGCCCGCCCCGCCAGCGCGGTCGCCTCGCCGTAGCGGTAGTCGAGCCGCTGGTTCGCCTCCAGCGCCTGCCGGTAGAAGTCCTCGGCCCCGGCCGCGTCACCCAGGTCGCGGTGCACGTTGCCGAGGTCGACCAGCAGCACCGCCTCGCTGAACGCGACACCCACCCGCTGCGCCAGTTCCAGAGCCCTGCCGAAGTGCTCCCGCGCCGGCTCCAGTTCGCCGAGCTGCCAGTAGGCGAACCCGACGTTCGCCAGTGCCATCGCGCACCCCTCGGGGTTCTGCTGCGCCTCGAAGAGCCGCAGCGCCCGCAGACCGCAGTCGATCGCGTCCAGCGGGGCGCCGAGCCGCTGGTGCACGGCGCTGAGGTTGTTGAGGACGGCCGCCTCGCCTTCCGGCCAGCCGCCGCCCTCGTTGCTGCGCAGGGCGTCCGCCAGGCACGCCGCCGCCTCGTCGTACCGGCCGCTGTTGACGCAGGCCAGGGCGATGCTCAGGTTCATCGCGGCGGCGGCGGGCGCCTCGCCCGCGGCGGTCGCCGCATCGAGCGCGGCGGTTGCCGAGGCCAGCCATTCGGCCCGGTGGCCGCGGTGGTGGAAGTAGGCGCGCAGCGCGTCCGCCAGGTGCCACGCGTAGTGACTGGGCCCGCGCCGGGCGGTCAGCTCGATCGCGGCCGTGAGATTCGGCCACTCGACGTCGAGCCAGGCGAGCGCGGTGGCGGTGTCGGGGTGGGTGCTCAGGTCCGGCCGCAGCCTCGGCAGCCGAAGGAACTGGGGGATCAGCCGCCGGCCCGCGGCGTCGGCGGTGGTGAGGTAGTAGGTGAGGAGCCGCTCCTGGGCCGCCGCCAGTTCGTACGGCGGGTCCTCGGCGGACGCCCGGTCGGCCGCGTACTGGCGAAGCAGGTCGTGGCAGCGGTAGTGGTTGCCGGTGTGCCGTTCGATCAGATGCGCGGACGCCAGCCCGCGCAGCCGCCGGCCGGCGACCGGGGCCGGCAACCCGGCGACCGCGCCCGCGGACTCGGGGGTGAAGGTCGGCCCGGGGATCAGCCCGAGGCGGCGGAACAGCAGCCGCTGTTCGGCCGCGAGCGCCCGGTAGGACGACGACAGCGCGACCGTCACTCCGCCGGTCTCGGCGCCGTCCACGGCCAACTCGGCCAGCGCGTCGCCCTGGGCCAGTTCCTTCACCAGCTGGCCGATCTCCGGAGCGGGCCCGGTGCGGAGGTTGGCGGCGGCGATCCGAAGCGCGAGCGGTAGATGTCCGCAGAGCCGGGCCAACTCGGCGGCGGCCTCCGGTTCCGCGGCGACCGGGGCCGGGCCGAGCGCGGCCGCGAGCAGCCGCAGCGAGTCCGCGGCGGGCAGCACGTCCAGCGGGATGGGGCGGGCGCCGGCCCGGACCACCAGGTCGCCGAGCCGGCTGCGGCTGGTGACCAGCACCGTTCCGGCCGCCGGGAGGAGCGGCATCACCTGGGCCGCGTCGCGGGCGTTGTCGAGCAGGACCAGCACGTGCCGGTCCGCGGTCAGCGTCCGGTAGAGCTTCGACTGGCCGTCCAGATCGGACGGTACGGCGCGGGGATCGGCCCCGAGCCCGCGCAGCAGCTGGGCGAGCACCGCCGACGGCGACAGCGGCTCGTGCTCCGGATCGAAGCCCCGCAGGTCCGCGTAGAGCTGGCCGTCGGGAAACCGGTCGCGGGCGTTGTGGCTCCACTGCACCGCGAGCGCGGTCTTGCCGACCCCGGCCGTACCGCTGATGACCCAGATGCCGGAGCCGGCCCCCGCGTCGAGGACCGCCAGCTCGCGCTCCCGTCCGGCGAATCCGGCGGCGGGCGGAAGCTCGGCCGGGCGCAGGGGTGCCGTCGCGGGAGCGGCGGCGAGCAGCGCCGGGTCGGCGCGCAGAATCGCCGACTCCAGCTCGCGCAGCTCCGGCGCCGGGTCGAGGCCGAACTCGTCGGCCAGCCGGGCGCGCTGCGCGCGAAACGCCTCCAGCGCGTCGCTGGTGCGCCCCTGGCGGTGCAGCACCAGCATCAGCTGCCCCATCGGCCGGGGCCGCCCCGGATGCTCCGCGACCAACTCGGTCAGCTCGTCCAGCAGCAGCCGGAACTCGCCGAGGCGCAGCCGGGCGTCGAGCCGGTCCTCCACAGCGGTCAGCCGGGCCTCGCTCAGCCCGCCGCAGAGCCGGTCGCGCAGCTGCGGCGTGGCCACGTCGGCGAGGGGATCGCCGCGCCACAGGCCGAGCGCCTCATCGAACAGGCTGACCGCCTCCGGGCCGTGGGCGGCGCGGGCCCCCGCGGTCAACTCGATGAAGCGGTGCGCGTCGACGCTGAGCGGGTCGATCTGCAACAGGTAGCCGGTGCGGCGGTTGAGGATCTCCGGGCCGTCCGGGCCGGCGCCGCGGAACGCCGCACGCAGCCGGGAGACGAGCGCCTGTACGGTCGCGCGCGCCGAGGCCGGCGGGGAGTCCCAGATCAGGTCGACGAGCCGGTCCACCGGCACCAGCCTGTTCGCCTCCAGCGCGAGCACGGCGAGGACCAGGCGCTGCTGACGGGGGCCCAGGTTGACGCGGATGCCGGCCGACCAGGCCTCGACCGGACCGAGTAGTCGAACCTGCACAGCGAGCAGTATTCACCATCGACACAAGTCGACTGCAGGAAAGCTGCAAGGACCTCAGGCCAGTCTTCGCGCGTCGGCGCCCATTGAGGACGCTCGGTACGGGAGGATTCGCTTTGAGTCGGATACGCATGACGGCGGTGAGCACCTCGATCGCGGTGCTCCTCTACGGGATGGTGGCACCGTCCATACCCGCGTCCGCCGCCCCGCCGGCAGCTCCAGTGGTGAAAGCGGCCAAGGCGCCACCGGTCACCGAACGGCCGGACACCGTCTCGGCAGTGATGACCGCGCGGGCGCAGGGCTCCCGGGTCGAGATCCTGGACGAGCGGACCGAGTCGACCACCACCTGGGCCAACCCCGACGGGACGTTCACCACCGAGTCCTCCAGCGGCCCGATCCGCGTTCGCCGCGGCGACTCCTGGGCCCCCATCGACACCACGCTGGCCGACACCGGTGTCGCGGTCACCCCGAAGGCGGCGCTCGTTCCGGTTGAGCTCTCCGATGGCGGCGCCGAGCCGTTCGCGCGGGTCCGCCAGGGCGCCCGGTCGTTCGGTCTGTCCTGGTCCGGCGGTCTGCCGACGCCGACGCTGAAGGACGACACCGCTACGTACCACGGTGTGATCCCCGGCGCCGACCTGGAGGTGCAGGCGCTTCCGACCGGCTTCAGCGAGCGGGTGGTGGTGCGTGAGCGCCCGGACGGCCCGCTCACCATCCGGATGCCCTTCGGCCTCTCCGGCATGAAGCTGAGCCAGGCGACCAACGGGCGGCTGACGCTGACCGACTCGAAGGGCAAGGCCGTCGCCCAGGCGCCGGCCCCACACATGTGGGACTCGTCGGTGAACCCCGCCTCCGGGCTGCCGGCGCGCGACGCCAGGGTGGCCTCCAGCGTGGAGAACACCGCCGGCGGACCGGTGCTCGTGCTCCGACCCGACCCGGCCTTCCTCGCCGGTGACGTGACCTACCCGGTCATCGTCGACCCGACCACGACCCTCGCGGTCAGCACGGACACCTGGCTGGAGACGCCGAACTACCCCGCCTCCCAGATCGGCTCCGACGAGCTGCGGGTCGGCACCTACGACGGCGGCACCCACCGGGCGCGGGCGTACATGAAGTTCAATGTCGCCGGCTTCGTCGGCAAGCACATCACCGACACCAACCTGCGGCTCTACTCGTACTGGTCCTCGACCTGTTCGACCGCGGGCTCCGGCGTACGGGTGCGACGGGTCACCACGGCCTGGGAGTCGGCCACGATCGCCTGGGACAACGTGCCGGAGGTGACCGGCACCGGCGAGGTGATCAACACCAGCGCCAACGGCAACAGCGACTCCTGCCCGGCCGCGTACAACAACTGGGACATCGACGCGATCGTTCAGGCGTGGGCGGCCGGTTCCGCCAACCACGGCATCCAGCTGCGGGCGGTCGACGAGACGGACTCGCTGACCTGGCGGCGCTACCGCTCCGCCAACTACGTCGACGGGGCCGCCGCGGTCGAGCCGAGGCTGACCGTCACCTACAACTCGTACCCGGCGACCGCGACCGGGCTTGCCGTCACGCCGTCGAAGGTGCACCCGTACAACGGCCGGCGCTACGTCGCGTCGCTACGGCCGACGCTGGCGGCGAAGCTCACCGACGCGGACGCGGCGGCGAGCCTGAAGGCGCAGTTCGAAGTCACTCCGGACCCCACCTTCGCGGACACCACCTACACCTACACCGGCACCTCGGCCGCGGTCTCCTCCGGCGGCACGGCCAAGCTGACCATCCCGGCGGCGAACGTGCTCCCGGCCGGGGCACACCTGCGGGTACGGGCCCGCGGCTACGACGGCACCGACTACTCGAAGTCCTGGACCGCGTACCTGCCCTTCGTGCTCAACACGGCCCGGCCCGCGGCGCCCACCGTCACCTGTCCCTCCTACTCCGAGGACGAGTGGACGGCGAAGGCCTCCGCCGCGGTCACCTGCACCATCGACACCACCTCCACCGATGGGCAGGGCTACCAGTGGTCGCTGGATGACCCCAACCCCACGAAGTACGTCGAGGACACTGTGGACGGCAACGGCGGCGACCCGCTGACCGTCTCGATCAAGCCCGCCGACGGCTGGCACACGCTCTACGCCCGCGGCGTCGACACCGGCGGCAACGTCAGCGCCACCGTCACCGCGTACGACTTCGGGGTCGGCGTCGGCGAGATCGTCTCGGTTTCCGACGGCGACCGTACCCAGGCCGCGGTCGCCCTGACCGGCCGCGCTCCGGCGGCGAAGAACCAGGTCAGCTACGTCTACCACGTCGGCGCCGACCCGACCGCCGGCTGGCTCGCCGTCCCGCCCGCCGACGTCACCGTCGCCGGCACCACGACGAGCGTCAGCGCCTGGCCGCAGACCCGTTCCGACACCGCTCAGGACTTCGGTGGCCTGGTCTGGGACGTCGCCAAGACCCTAACCGCCGCGGGCCAGGGCGACGGCCCCGTCCAGGTGAAGGCGTGCTTCACCGCGAGCGGGGCGACCAGCGAGTGCTCCGCCCCGGCGAGCTTCACGCTGGAGCGCAGCGGCTTCGGCTCGTCCTACGCCACCGAGCCGATCGGCCCCGGCGTGGTCTCGCTGCTCACCGGTGACTTCTCGGTGACCGAGGAAGACGCGACCCTGGCCGGGCTCGGCATCTCCCGCACCCACACATCGCTCGTCCCACCGGCGGCCGCCGCCGACTCCACCGGCGTCTTCGGGCCTGGCTGGATCGCGTCGCTGCCGAGCGCCGGCATGTCCGACTTCTCCTTCTCCGATCACAGCGCCGACGGTTTCGTGCTGCTCGTCGGCACCGACGGGGAGGTGCTCACCTACACGGTCGGCGCCGACAAGGTGACCTACACCGGGGTCTCCGACGCGGAGGACGGCTCGGTCATCACCCGCGATTCCGCCACCCAGTACACGCTCACCGACACCGACGGGACCAAGACCGTCTATGTGAAGGCGGGCGGCGTCTGGAACGTGGTCCGGGTCGACGGGAACGCCGAGGAGGACACCACCACCTACACGATCGACTCCGTGGGCCGGGTCTCCCGCATCCTCAGCCCGGTCTCCGGCGGCATCTCCTGCACCTCGGCGCTGGTCGCCGGGTGCCAGGCGGTGGACGTCGGCTACGCCACCGCCACGACCGCCTCCAGTTCCGCCCTGGGCGACTTCGCGGGTCGGGTCTCCAAGATCACCTACACCGGGTACGACCCGGTGACCGCGGCCATGAAATCGGTCGTCGTCGCCCAGTATCAGTACGACGCCACCGGCCGCCTGCGTGCCACCTGGGATCCCCGCATCCCGTCACCGCTCAAGACCACCTACACGTACGACGCCGCCGGGCGTCTCGCCACGCTCGCCCCGCCCGGGCAGGCCGCCTGGACGATGGCGTACGACACGGCCGGCCGGCTGGCGCACGTCGCCCGCACCGACCCGGCCAACGGCGCCGCCATCCAGGCCGTCGCCTACGGGGTGCCGATCGCGGGCACCGGCGCTCCCGTTGACCTCTCGGTCACCAGCACCAGCGCCTGGGGCCAGTCGGTGGACCTCCCACGTGTCGGGGCCGCCGTCTTCCCGCCCTCACGCGTTCCGGCCCGGGGCTCCACCGGTGCCTATGCTCCGGCCGCGGCCGACTACCCGTACGCCGGCCTCACCTACCTCGACGTCAACGGCCGAGCGGTGAACTCGGCCAGCTACGGCGCCGGGGCTTGGCAGGTCACCACGACCCGCTACGACGCCCGGGGCCGCCTGCTCTGGGATCTCTCCGCAGCGAACCGGGCACAGGCACTCGCGCCGACCGACGCCACCGACCCGTACGTGGCCGGCCAGGCGGACACGGCGGTCCGGGCCGGCCTGCTCGCCACCGTCAAGACCTACAGCGACGACGCGGACCTGCTCTCCACCACCGGCCCGGCACACCCGGTGGAGCTGGCCTCCGGCACCGTGGTCTCCGCCCGCCTCGTCACCAGCAACACCTACGACGAGGGTAAGCCGAACACCGAGGCGAGGCGGCTGGTGACCACGGTCGTCGACGCACCGCTGGTGCTCGACGGCGGCGCCGCGGCGACCGCCGCCGACACCCGCACCACCAAGTACGACTATGCGGCGCTGGTCTCCGGCGACACCGATGGCTGGACGCTGGGCAGCCCCACCGGCCAGACCACCGTCGTCGGCAGCACCGGACTGACCAGCCGCACCCGGTACGACAACGCCGGCCGGGTGATCGAGAGCCGGCTGCCCGGCTCGACCGGCACCGACGCCGCGACCACGGTCACCACTTACTACACGGCCGCGGCCAACTCGGCGTACCCGGTCTGCGGTGGCAAGCCGCAGTGGGCCGGCCAGACCTGCCGCATCGGGCCGGCGGCGCAGCCCGCCGGGCAGTCCCTGCCCGTCACCGTGATCACCTACAACATCTGGGGCCAGGCCACGGTGGTCACCGAGACCTCCGGTTCCACCGTCCGGACCACGACCACCGCCTACGACGACGCCGGCCGGGTCTCGCGCAGCGCGGTCGCGGTGACCCCCGCCTCCGCGGGCGGCGCCGCGGTGCCGGACACCGTGACGGGGTACGACGCGGCCACCGGGCTGGAGACCACCAGCACGGCAGGCACGGCGACGGTCACCACCCGGTACGACACGCTGGGCCGGGAGATCGCGCACACCGACGCCGACGGCAACAACGCCACCGTGTCGTACGACGTGGAAGGACGGGTAAAGAGCCGCTCCGACGGGAAGGGCACGTACACGTACACCTACGGCGGCACGGACGCCGCCGGCAAGGTCGAGCGGCGCAGCCTGCCGACCCGGGTCGACTCCGGGGCCGGAGTCTTCACCGGCGCCTACGACGCGGACGGGCAGCTGGAGGTACAGACCTATCCGAACGGCCTCGTCGCGTCGCGCGGCTACGACAACGACGGCCAGGACGCCTCGCTCACCTACGCCAAGGACGGGACGACCTGGCTGGGCTTCGACCGGACCACGGACGTGCACGGCCAGACGGTCGCGGCGTCCTCACCGGCGAGCTCCCAGGCCTACACCTACGACAGCGCCGGCCGGCTGACCAAGGCCGAGGACGCCTACGGGGAGACGTGCACCACCCGGGTGTACGCGCTCAGCGCGACCAGCAACCGCACCGCCCTGGCCACCTACCCCGGCACCGAGCCGAGCACCGACGCCGACCCGGTCTGTACGACCACGACCACGGCGACGACCGAGACGCACACCTACGACGCGGCGTCCCGGATCACCGATTCCGGCTACGCCTACGACACCCTCGGGCGCACCACCACCGTGCCCGCGGCCGGCGTCACCGGCGGCGCGGCCCTGACCGTCGGCTACCAGGCCACCGACATGGTCGCCTCGCTCACCCAGGGCGGTGTCACCAAGACCTTCACGCTCGACCCGACCGGACGGCTGCGCACCTCGGCCGTCACCGGCGCGCCGGTCAACGGCACGGTGATCAACCACTACGCCGACGGCTCCGACTCGCCGGCCTGGATCACCGAGGCGAACGGGTCGTGGACGCGCAACGTCCAAGACCTGGCCGGGAACCTCGCCGCCGTGCAGACCAACGCCGGCGTGGTCACCCTCCAACTGCCCAACCTGCACGGCGACATCGTCGCCACCGTCGATGCCGCGACCACGGCCACGGCGATCAGCGGCTACGTTGAGCAGACGGAATTCGGTGGAGCCCGCGAGGACGGTGCGGCGGCCCGTTACGGGTGGCTGGGCGCGAAGCAGCGCAGCAGCGATGCGGTCGCCGGGCTCGTGCTCATGGGGGCGCGCCTCTACAACCCCACGACCGGCCGGTTCCTCTCCGTCGACCCGATTCCGGGCGGCAACCACAACGCGTACGAGTACTGCGGCGCCGATCCGGTCGGCTGCACCGACCTGGACGGCATGAAGAAGTACAAGAGGTACAAGAAGTTCCAGTGCGGCGGCTTCTTCGCCTCGATCTGCCGGGCCGCCCGGAAGATCGACGTGAAGGCGCTCGGCTACACCATCAAGAAGACGGCCCAGGCCGGCGGCGCGACCTGCCGCAAGAAGTACGGGATGACGGCCTGCTGGAAGGCACCGAGCTGGATGTACGAGCGCGGCGGCACGACCATCGGCACCACCTACGTGACGAGCAGCAAGAGGTACGTGACCAAGGCCCGGATGCGACACGAGAAGGAGCACCGCAACCAGTGGTACATCTTCGGCCTCGACTTCTCCTGGATCTACTTCCTGGAGCCGAGAAACCCCTGCAAGAACTACTTCGAGAAGATGGCCGGTCTCAAGGACGGCGGCTACCACTGTTGACCTCGCGATGCCCGACCCGCTGAGGGTCGCGCCGGAGCGGCGGGCGCGACGCGTCGCGCTCGCCGCCCTGGCCTGCGCGGCCACGATGTCCTCCGGCGCGTGCCTGGGCCCGTCGGACCCGCCGGCCTCGCCGGTCGGACTGCGCCGCACCCCCGGCGGCGAATACCAGGCTGTCGTGCCCCGGTGCGACCCGGCGGACCGGGTGCGCAGCGTCGAGGTCCGGCTCCTGATCGACGGCTCCGACCGGACCGTCTGGGCGGCGGACGAGCCGCGCGACTCGGCGGCGTTCACCATCCTCCTGGGCGACGCGGACGCTTTCGCCCGGGTCCGCACCGACACCTACTCCGCATCCGCGTCCGGCGAACTGACCGTCGCGGTCCAGACCGAAAACCGTACCTTCATGAACTTCTTCCAACTCGCCACCGTCACCACGACCCTCAACGGTGGCGCCGACTTCGACGACGCCGACATCACCACTGGTGATCTCGACGAACTGGCCTGCGACCAACCGCGCTGACCAGGGGACACCGGAATGGGCGGCGCCCGGGAGGATCGATCCTCCCGGGCGCCGTCACGTCAGCATGCGGTGAGCCGCTTCGACGCAGGCTAGGGACGGATGAGCGGCAGGAAGATGACGTCCACGATCTCGGCCATTGTGGACTCGTTGACGAGGCGGGAGCGGAGCAGGAGTTCGTTGCGCAGGAGGTCGGTGGGCAACGTCGCGATGCGGGGCAGCACCGCGTCGGGCCGAACCTCGCCGCGTTCGGCACCGCGCTTGAGGATTGTCGTCATCGCCTCCTCCATGGCGCTCTTCCTCGTCGGATCGGCGCTCTGCGGCGTCGCGTGGAACGTCACCGGCACTCGCCGCGGGAATCCTCGGCTTGTCGCAGATCGCGGTCCACGACGGAATCGCCTACGCCCAGGTCGTCGGGCCACTTGTCATCTTTGCCGCGCTGATGGCCGCCTTCATAGCGCACACGTTGCGCACGCGCGCGGTTCCGGTCATCGACCTGCGACTGTTCAGGATGCGCTCGTTCAGCGCGGCAGCGGCGCTGCTGTTCCTGTCCGGCCTTTCCCTCTATGGCGCGATGCTGTTACTCCCGCTGTATTACCAGCAGAGCCGCGGCGCGAGCGTGGTGGCAGCCGGCCTCCTGCTGGCCCCACAGGGCCTCGGCAGCCTGCTGGTGCGCACCTGGCTGGGCAGCCTGACCGACCAGATCGGCCCGCGACCGGTGATCCTCGGATGCGTGCTGGTCACCGTGCTCGGCACCCTGCCGTTCGCCTTCGCCGGGCCGCACACCAACGAGTGGCTGCTCGCTGTCGCTCTCGTCGTCCGCGGGGCCGGGCTTGGCGGCATCATGCTCGCCGTGATGAGCGCCGCGTTCAACGGGCTCAGCCTGGAGCAGGTGCCACACGCCAGCAGCGCGACCCGAATCGCCCAGCAGGTCGGTGGGTCGTTCGGGGCGGCCGTACTCGCGGTGATCCTGCAACGCCAACTCGCCGGCGCCGGGGCCGCGACGGCGTTCCAGCACACCTTCTTGTGGGCGACCGGGTTCACAGTCGTCGCGCTGGTTCCCGCACTGCTGCTGCCAACCGCGCGGCGATCGACCGCAGCGCAACCGACACCGATCCCGGCCAACGCGGCCGCACCACCCGACTGATCGATGCAGCCGCTTGTCTGGACCCGGAGCCGGGATGGCGCTCGCCGGCCGTTGTTCAGTACACCCAGCGCAGCGCGGCTGCGATGTCCGCGGGATCCTGGTCGCGTAGCCGGTCCGCCTCGGCGCGGCGCACGGCGACCACGGCGTGGAAGAGCGCGTCGCCCATCGCCTCACGGAGCATCGGCGTGCCGGCGAACGCGTCTGTTGCCTGTTCCAGGGTGGTGGGCAGGCGCGGGACGTCGGGAAGGCGCACCGGATCGCCGGTGATCGGCTCGGGTAGCGGCTTGCCGGCCGCGAGGCCGTCCCGTGCCGCTGCGACCAGCGCGCCGAGCAGCAGATACGGGTTCGCCGCCAGGTCGAAGCATTTCACCTCCAGGTTGGCCGCGCCCGGCCGTCCCGTGGTGCCCGGAACGAACCGCAGCGCTGCCTCCCGCGTCTCCACGCCCCAGCAGGCGAAGGCCCCGGCCCAATGCGACGGCACGAGGCGCAGGTAGCTCGCCGGCGAGGGCGCTCCGACCGCGAGTAGAGCCGGCAGGTGGGCGAGGATGCCCGCCGCGGCCAGCCCGCCCTCGGAGCCGGGGAAGCCGTCGAAGAGGTTGCGGCCATCGCGCCACGCGGAGAGGTGGACATGGCCGCCGTTGCCGACCGTGCCGGCGACCACCGAGGGCGAGAACGAGACCCGCAGGCCGTGGCGCTGCGAGACGGCCCGGATCGTCTGTCGCACCAGGACGCTGTCGTCGGCGGCGCGGACCGGGTCGGCCGCCGCGACCGAGACCTCGAACTGGCCGGCCGCGTACTCGGGATGCAGTTGGTCGACGACGACGTCCTGATCCTCCAACGCGACCAGCACGTCGCGGCAGTAGTCGCTGAGCTCGACCAGCCGGGTCATCCCGTACGCCGGGCCGCGGCAGGCCGGGCGAAAGTCGTCGTCATCGCGCCCGGCGGCCCACTCGATCTCGATCGCCATCTGGAAGGTGATGCCGTCGGCCGCCGCGAGCTCGACCATTCTTCGGGCGAAGCCGCGTTGGTCGGCGAGCCACGGTTCACCCTCCTGGGTGAACCGGTCGGCCGGCGCCCAGGCCCAGCCGGGCTGCCCGGCCAGCGCGACGAGCCGGTCGAGGTCGGGCCGCATCCGCAGGTCGCCGTCGGGGCTGCCGAGCAGATCGGTGCTGGTGATCGAGTCGTCGGCGAGGAAGGTGTCGAAGACCGGTGATATCCCGACACCCCAGCGCACCGCGTCGTCCAGTCGTGACAACGGGACGGTCTTGACGCGGTTGATGCCGGCCGTATCGACGTACGAAAGAATGACGCCGCGGACCCCGCGGTCGTGCAGCGCGCTCGCGTCAGGCATGGTCTTCCTCCAGGTCCGGCGCCGACCGGTGCCATGACCACGATATGCGCCGCGAGGTGCGGTGTCCGGCGACTCCCGCCCGTTCAGCCCAATGTGTAGACGCGGCGCGCGTTGCCCGAACCGATCAGGTCGCCGGCCCGCGTGGCATCCCCGGCAGACCAGTGGCCGTCGCGCACCCACGCGCCGGTGACAACGGCAAATGCCCGCCGGAACACCGCCGGGCCGAGATGGTGCAGCTCGGCGAGACCGTACGCATCCGAGGAGTAGAGCACTTTGTGGAACGGCGCCAGCTCCAGCGACTCGGCGAACACCGCCTCGGCCCGCGCACCCACGTAGTTCAGGGCCAGCCCGACATCGACATACACATGCGGAAACGCCTGTGCCAGGTAGCCCGCGTTCCGGTGGAACGGGTAGCAGTGCAACAACATGACCGGGACGCCGCGATCCTGGGTCGCCCGCAGGAAGCCAGTCAGCAGCGCCGGGTCGCTGCGGGCCAGGTCGAGGTCGGGGTCGCCGAAACCGGTGTGCAGCTGTACCGGAAGCCCACGGTCGATCCCGGCCCAGAGCAGATGCCGCAACAGCACCGGATCGGCGATGCGCGGTCGCCCGTCCCGCAGCCAGCGTCCGGCCGCCTCGATCACCTCCCGCCCCGTCGGCCGCCGCGGATCGAAGTCCAGGCCGTGGCGATAGGCCACGATCGACTTCACCCCCACGGCCTGTGCGGTCGCTTCCGCGAGCCTTTCCCCGTACGCCTCGGCGAATCCTTCCGCGGTCACCTCACCGAGCTCCTCGGCCACCGTCTCCAGCCGTACGATCTCGCGCGCCGCCGCCCCCGCGACGCACGCCATCTCCGTCGGGCCGAGAAGGTCCCCGCCGTGGAAACCGGTATCCACGAGATAGGTGTCAACCTCGGCGGCACGAAGCAGCCGCCGGTTCACCTCCACAGCTCCCAGCTCGCGACGACGCGCGAGGTAGGCCGCACCGTCGGCATGCGGCGACAGCCCCAGCAGCGGCGCACACCACCGGCGCACGGCGAAGCCGAGTTGCGAATCCAGCACGGAACACCCCGCGGGCGGCGGCTGGTCCGACTCGGTGGCCAGCGCCTCGAACCCGGCACGGTCGAGGTCGCGGGCAGTCACCCCATGGCAATGATGGTCGATCAGGCGCAGCCTTTCGGCATCCACGCCCTCAGCATGCCCCACCCGGGGTCCTGGTGGGCTCGTTCTTATGAGCGGCCGGCGGTGGGCTGAGTTGTGAGGCGGGCGCTGAGGGCTGCGGCGCCGTCGCCGGTGAGCTGGGGCAGGGCGGCGAGGCGGCCGCAACACACCAGGAGCAGGGCGGCCATGGGGCCGCGGACGATGGGACCGTCGCCGGTCGACCAGGAGGTGTCGGTTGCGGTGAGCCGGAACCCGGCCACCTTCCTCACCGAGGGCAGCGGCGGCGGCCATCGCATCGCCAGCACCCGGCTGGCCGCGACCGCGGCGGCGTCGGCCTGCATGTCGAGGTGGCGGCCGAGCGGGATGGCGATGTCCTGGCTGTGCACGAGGATGTCGCAGAGGACCTCCAGGTAGGTGACGACGAAGATGTGCCGCCGCGAGCCGATGGTGGCCCGGATCTCGGCGATGATCTGCTCGGTGGTCAGGGCGGCCGCACGCACCCGGGCGACGTGCGCGGTGGTGCGGTCGACGCCGCCTCGCCACTTGACCATCTGGCCGAGCACGCCGCCGGGGCCAAGCTGCTGGAGCGTCAGGTGGGCGGCGACGTCGCGAACGGTCCAGCCCGCGCAGAGCGAGGGCTGCCGCCACTGGTCGTCGCCGAGATCGGCGAGAAGGTCGCACAAGTCGGCGCGCTGCGCGTCGATGGCCTGCCAGACCTGGTCGCGGTTCATGACGGTACCTCCGCGGAGTGTGGGCGGATCACGGTGGTGACCAGCGTGGTGATCTGGTCGGTCGGGTCGAACGCCGGGTCGGGGATGGCCAGCTCGTGCAGGACGACGCCGGTGTAGTGGTTCATGATGATCGGCGCGTCGCGCTCGGGATCGGTCGAACCGGCGACGCGCAGCCAGGTCATGAACCAGGCGTTGACCCGGGCTCCGCCGGCGAGCAGGTGGGCGCGCATGGCCGGGCGGATGCCGGCCTCGACCAGGATCGCGTAGCGGGCCAGGGTCAGCGTGCGCTGCGGCCCGGTCGCGGTCATGGCGGCGGCGACGAGCACCTCGGCCAGTTCGTGCGGCGTCGTCGGATACATCCGCATCGCCAGCTCCTCCCACAGCGCCCGCTCGCGGGTGACGAACCGATCCATCACCGCGTCGAGCAACGCGTCGCGGGTCCGGAAGTGGTTGGAGGCCGAGCCGGCCGGCAGCCCGGCCTGGGCATCGACGGCCCGGTGGGACAGCGCGTGGATGCCGCGCTCGCCGAGCACGGTGATCGCGGCGTCGAGGAGCTGTTCGCGTCGGGTCGCCATGCCCGCACACTACGCCGACAGTGTTCAAGACTGCAATCGTTGCCTTCAGCACTACGATCGTAGTAGCGCTCAGCAGATCCTGGTCATCTCAAACATCGGCGGAACGGGTTGCCGACGTGTGCAGGTCATCGTCGTCCTGCGCCACGTCGAGAGTATGACCCACCAGGGATGAAAGAGTTCATTGACCCGAAAAGTTGATCATATAAATTGAGGTGCATTGATGTTGACGCGTCGGTTCCTGGACCTCAGTCCCGATCGAGGGCCGGCCATGGGAATCGATGACCGAGAAAGGAAACCACGTGCGCATCTCTCGACGTCCACTCTGGGCGGCGTGCCTCGCTGTCGGGATAGCGGTCCCGACCGTAGCCGCCGTCGGGGCGAACGCGGCGGCGGCCAACAGCACCGTCGGTCTCACTGCGACCGTCCAGGTCGGCCAGGTGACCAGCAGCGCCCTCACCGTGCGCTTCACGGTGCGGAACACGTCATCGTCGGCGGTCAACGTGCTCTCCCGGGACCTGCCGCAGGCGCACGAGCCCGGAGCCATCCTGGCCGTGACCAGAGACGGCGTACCGGTGCCTTATCGAGGCAAGCTGGTGAAGTTCGCGGCGCCGACCGCGGCCGATTACACCCGCATTCCCGCCGGTGGCACCTACGCCGCGACCGTGAGCCTGGCGGACGACTATGACCTGTCACGTCCGGGAACCTTCACCGTCGCACTGGCATCGACCCAGGTGCGGGCCTTGACGGGGGCACCTGCGGCCCCTCAGGACACGCTCCGGGTCAACGCCGGTCGCGCTACCGTCCGCACCGGCGTCGGCATCCGGGGCGCCGGCAAGGTGTCCAGCGTCGCACCGACGTCCACCCAGCGGGTAAAGCTCGCCGCCGCCGCCGCAGTCAGCATCACCTACCGTGGTTGCACCACGAGTGAAAAGACCGCACTGACGCAGGCCGTCGGCAACGCCGCACAGTACTCGCAGAAGTCCGAAGCCTGGCTCGCGGCGAACCCTTCCGGCGGGGGCGCCTACACCACCTGGTTCGGCACCTACAGCTCGTCGCGGTTCACACGTGTGACCTCGGCATACAGCCGCATCACCAGCGAGCTGACCAGCAAGAGCGTGACGCTCGACTGCACCAGCGACGAGGACTACTACGCGTACGTCTACCCGGACGAGCCCTACGTCATCTACCTCTGCAACGCGTTCTGGACAGCGCCGGCCACCGGGACCGACTCGAAGGCCGGAACGCTGGTCCACGAGTCGAGTCACTTCACCGTCAACGGCGGCACCGACGACCACGCGTACGGTCAAACCGCGGCGAAGCAACTCGCCAGGTCGAACCCCACCAACGCCGTCGACAACGCCGACAATTACGAGTACTTCGCCGAAAGCCGCTGACCCACGGTCAGCTCACCCTGACCGGCAGCCCGTTCCAGCGCTCCTCGGACGACGTGGCGAGTCTTCCACGGCGCCCTGGCTGGAACGGGCTGCCGCCGCACAACTCCCGGCACCTCGGCGGCCCACGGTAGCTCACCCCGAGCGTGGACAGCTGGCGTCCGCCGCGAACCGGTGTGTGTTCTAGGAGGGTCGCGTCCCGGCCGGCGCCACCCCGTTGACGTCAGTCCAAACCTCCGTCATGTCAGCGATGAGCCCTTCACGCAGGGTAATGAACGTCGCTACTTCGAAGTGTTGGAGGTCCCCGCCGCTGTAGCCGGTGACATGCGATCGTCCCGCGGCGCGAGCCTGGGTGCCGATGCAGTCTTCGAGCACGAGGCGGTCAAAGCCGGGGTACTCCGCGTTCAGCCGAACCCATGACGCACGATCAAAGGTCTCGCCGGTGTGCACGTAGCGACAGACGAAGTCGTCGTGCAGCAGTCCGGGGAGTTCGCCCCAGCTATGGGTGTCGATGACCTTGGCTAGCTGGATCATCATCGTGGAAGCGTCCATCAGCCGATCGTTTCACAAACACCTCCTCCAAAGACGGCCCGAGTCAACGCGTCGCGTCTCTCACGGTTTTCTCATGATGCGCGCGCCATTGTCGCCCTCATCACCCGATGTGGAGGCAGTGCGATGGCATTCCGACGACGAAGCCGCAGCCCCGTTGCGGGCACCCTGGCGATCTTGACCATTACCGCGCTCTCCTTGGCTGCCTGCGGCAGCGGGAGCGCCACCACCACCGGCGCGTCCTCGGGCAACCCGGTCACCGGTGGGACATTGAAGCTGCTCGGCAGCAGCGACGTCGACCATCTCGACACCGCCAGCGCCTACTACACCGCCACCTACACCCTCGAGCGCACCTACAGTCGCCAGCTGTTCAGCTACCCGGCCAGCGCGGACACCACCACGGCGAACACCCCCGTACCGGACGTGGCGCACGAGATGCCGACAAAAGCCAACGGTGGGATCAGCGCCGACGGCAAGACATACACCATCCACCTGCGGCCCGGGGTCATGTGGGACACCAGCCCGGCGCGGGCCGTCACCGCCCAGGACTTCGTTCTCGGACTCAAACGGCTGTGCAACCCGGCCAGCCCGGTCGGCGCGCCCGGCTACTACGAAAACACCATCGCCGGCATGAAGGCCTACTGCGACGGCTTCGCCAAAGTGGCCGGCACCGCGCCCGCGATCGCCGCCTACATCAACGGCCACGACATCTCGGGGGTCAAGGCCACCGACGCGCAGACGCTCGTCTTCACGCTGTTGCAGCCGGCCGGTGACTTCGTCAACATCCTGGCCATGCCGTTCGCGTCGGCGGCGCCGCAGGAATACCTGCAGTACGTGCCCGACTCCGCCGCCTTCCGCCGGCACACCATCTCCGACGGCCCGTACCAGGTCGTCACCTATACGCCCAACCAGAGCATCGCCCTGGACAAGAACCCGGCCTGGACGCAGGCCTCGGATCCGATCCGGCACCAGTACGTCGACCACATCAGCGTCACCGAAGGCCAGGACGCCGGGCCGGTGCAACAGCAGATCCAGGCCGGAACCGCGGACCTCGAGTGGGACACCACCGTGCCGACACCGAACATTCCCGCGTTGCAGGCGTCCAAGGACGCCCGGCTGGGCCTCTACCCCGCGCTGGACACCAACCCGTACCTGATGTTCAACCTGCAGAGCCCGACCGCGAACAAGGCCCTGCAGAACGTCAAGGTGCGCCAGGCGATCGAGTACGCCATCGACAAGACCGCGATCGGTCAGGTCTACGGCGGACCGGCGCTGAACACGCCACTGAATCAGGTGATCCCGCCGGGCAACGTCGGCTACCAGCCGTTCGACCTGTACCCGACATCGCAGAGCAAGGGCGACCCGGCGACCTGCAAATCGATGCTTGCCGCCGCCGGCTACCCGAACGGGTTCACGATCAAGGACGTCTACCGCAACGCCGGTAACCACCCCGCCGTCGCGCAGGACATCCAGGCCGACCTGAAGGCCTGCGGCATCACCGACAAGCTGGTCCCGGTCAACCAGGGCGACTACTACGGCAAGTACCTCAACAGCCCCAGCGCGGCCCAACGCGGGGTGTGGGACATCAGCGAGCCGGGCTGGGTGCCGGACTGGTACGGCAACAACGGCCGCGCGATCATCGAACCGCTGTTCGACGGCCGCAACTACGGGCCCAACTCCGTCGACTACGGCGACTACAACAACCCCGCCGTCAATGCCCTGATCGACAAGGCACTCGCCGCACCCGACCAGAACACCGCAGCCACCTACTGGCACCAGGCCGACCTGCAGATCATGAAGGACGCGGCGATCGTGCCGCTGCAAACCCAGAAGACCGCCCTGTACCGCTCGACGCGGGTCCACAACGCGATCTTCCTGCCGTTCAGCCAGGCCTACGACCTCACCCAGATCTGGCTGAGCCCTACCAGTTGACCGCCACCCGGGAGGCCGGTGTCGCGCAGTACCTGCCGGCGCCGGCTCCCGGACGAGAGGAGTTGCGATGAGGCTGCTCGAGGTCAAGGAGCTCAGCGTCACCTTTCCCACCGCCGATGGCGTGGTCCGGGCCGTGCGGGGCGTGTCGTTCGGTGTCGACGCCGGGCAGACCCTCGGCATCGTCGGCGAATCGGGCTCCGGCAAGAGCGTGGCGGCGATGACCCTGCTGGGGCTGTCCCGCGGGGGCACCGTGAGCGGCAGCGCCCTGTTCGCCGGCGAGGACCTGCTGCGCATGACGGAGCACGAACTGCGCACCGTGCGCGGCGCCCGCGTCGCCATGGTGTTCCAGGACCCGCTGTCGAGCCTGCACCCGCTTTACAAGATCGGCTGGCAGATCACCGAGGGGATCCGCGCCCACACCGACCTGAGCCGCCACGCCGCCCAGCAACGTACCGTCGAGCTGCTCGGCATGGTCGGCATTCCCCAGCCCGGCCGGCGCATCGACGACTACCCGCACCAGTTCTCCGGCGGCATGCGGCAGCGCGTGATGATCGCCATGGCCCTGGCGCTGAGCCCGCAGATCGTCATCGCCGATGAGCCGACCACCGCGTTGGACACGACGGTCCAGGCCCAGATCCTCGACCTGCTGCACCGGCTGCAGCGCGAGCTCGGCATGGCGTTGATCATCATCACCCATGACCTCGGCGTGATCGCGCAGACCGCCGACGACGTGCTGGTGATGTACGCGGGCCGCGTCGCCGAGACGGCCCCGCGGCGCGACCTGTTCTACCGCTCCCACCACCCGTACACTCTGGGCCTGCTGGCCTCGGTGCCGTCAGCGGTCGGCACCGGCCGGCTACAGCCCATCCCCGGGCAGCCGCCCAGCCCGATCGCCCTGCCGCCGGGCTGCCCCTTCCACCCACGCTGCGACTACCGGATGAACCGGTGCGCCACCGAGGAACCCGCCCTGATCCCGGTGAGCGACGGCAGCGGGCACCAGTCGGCCTGCTGGTTACCTACCGGTGCGCTCGGCACGACCCCCGCCGCCCACGCCGCCCGGCAATTCTCGGCCCACCGTCACGGGCCGGTGACGGCATGACCACCGACGTCCTGCTGCGAGCCGACGATGTGGTCAAGGACTTCGCCGTCAGACGCCACGGACCGCGGGTCCGCGCCGTCGACGGCGTCAGCATCACCGTCCACCATGGCGAAACCGTCGGGCTGGTCGGTGAGACCGGCTGCGGCAAGTCCACCCTGGCCCGCTGCCTGACCCGGCTCTACGAGCTGACCTCCGGCACCGTCGCGTTCGCCGGCCGCGACATCTCCCGGCTCTCGCGTCACCAGCTCGCCCCGGTGCGCCGCGACATGCAGATGATCTTCCAGGACCCGTACGGCTCGCTGAACCCGCGCCGCCGGGTCGGCTCGATCATCGGTGATCCGTTCGCGATTCACGGCGTCGCCGACGGCCACGACCGGCAGCGCCGGGTCCAGGACCTCATGAAGCTCGTCGGTCTGAACCCGGAGCATTACAACCGCTACCCGGCCGAGTTCTCCGGCGGGCAACGCCAACGCATCGGTGTCGCCCGCGCCATCGCGCTGCAACCCAAGCTGATCGTCTGCGACGAGCCCGTGTCGGCGCTGGACGTGTCCATCCAGGCGCAGGTCATCAACCTGCTCGCCGACCTGCAGGACGACCTCGGCCTCGCCTACCTGTTCATCTCCCACGACCTGTCGGTCGTGCGGCACGTCAGTGACCGCGTCGCGGTCATGTACCTCGGCCAGATCGTCGAGACCGCACCCGCCCGGCAGCTGTACCAGCAGCCCCGGCACCCGTACACGGCGGCGCTGCTGTCCGCCGCGCCGGTCGCCGACCCCGACCGGGCCGACCAGCGCCAGCCGATCCTGCTCACCGGCGATGTGCCCTCGCCCGCCGACCCGCCCGCCGGATGCCGTTTCCACCCCCGCTGTCCCAAGGCGCAACAGCGTTGCACCGTCGAGGCACCGGCGCTGGTGGCCCGGGAACCCGGCGACGATACCCACCTGACCGCCTGCCACTTCCCGCTCGACTCCGTCGACGAACTGGTGCCGCGATGAGCACCGTCCCGCTGCAGGCGGTATCGCCGGTCGCCGGCGATGACCCCGTCGCCGCCGATATTCAGGGACGCAGCCCGCTGCGGCTGGCCCTGGCCCGGCTACGCCGCGACCGGGTCGCCCTGGCCTCGGCCGCCACGATCCTGCTGCTGGTCATCGTCGCGGTCGCCGCGCCGCTGATCGCCCACCTCGTCGGCCACGACCCGACCACCCAGTACCGCGACACCGGGCTCACCCCGGCCGGACTACCGATCGGCCCGAACCGGCACTTCTGGTTCGGCACCGACAACCTCGGCCGTGATGTCCTCATCCGGGTCATCTACGGCACCCGCGTCTCCCTGCTGGTCGGCGTCGTGTCCACGCTGCTCGCCGTCGCACTCGGCGTCATCATCGGCGTGACGGCCGGCTACTTCCAGGGCGCCACCGACACGATCCTCGCCCGCTTCATGGATGTCGTCCTGTCGTTCCCGTTCCTGCTCTTCGCGATCGCGCTGGTCTCCGTCGCCGGGCCGAGCATCACCGTGTCCGTCTTCGTCATCGCGTTCTTCTCCTTCGCCGCCGTCGGCCGCATCGTCCGCGGGCAGACCCTGTCGATCCGGGAACGCGAATACGTCGAGGCCGCCCGGTCCCTGGGCGCGAGCGACCTGCGCATCATGGCCGTTGACGTACTGCCCAACCTGATCGCCCCGGTGATCGTCTACACCACCCTGCTGATCCCCACCGCCATCGTCTTCGAGGCCACCCTGTCGTTCCTCGGCATGGGTGTGGTCCCACCCACCCCGACCTGGGGAAACATGCTGTCCGACTCCCTGCAGTACTACCAGGTCGCCTGGTGGTTCATCCTCTTTCCCGGCCTGGCCCTGCTGATCACCACGCTCGCCTTCAACCTGCTCGGCGACGGCGTACGCGATGCCCTGGACCCCGCCACCGAACGCCTCTTCGCCGAGAAATAGGTGGTCGTCCCATGGTCCGCTTCCTGATCCGCCGCACGCTGTTCGGCGTCCTCGTGCTCTGGCTGATCAACGTCGCCGTGTTCGTGCTGTTCTTCGTCGCCCCGCACGACCCGGCCCGCGCCATCGCCGGCCGGCAGGCCACCGCACAGACCGTCGCGCTCGTGCAGCACCGGCTCGGCCTCGACCAGCCGATCCTCACTCAGTACTGGCACTTTGTGACCCGCCTGCTGCACGGCGACCTCGGCTACTCCTACTACAACTCCGCACCGGTCCGCTCACTCATCCTCGCCCGGCTGCCGGTCACCCTGTCCCTCGCCCTCGGCGGCGCCGTGCTCTGGCTGCTGCTCGGGGTCAGCATCGGCATCACCGCCGCCCGCCACCCCCGATCGCTGCTCGACCGCGCCGCCACCGTCTTCGTCCTCGGCGGCCTGTCCATGCCGACGTTCCTGGTCGGGCTGCTGCTGCTCTACACCCTGTTCTTCCGGCTGCAGATCGCCGGGGTCGACGCCTTCCCCGGCGGCGGCTACGTCCCCTTCACCCAGAGCCCCACCCAATGGGCGCAGCACCTGATCCTGCCCTGGCTCACCCTCGCCTTGGTGTCGGCCGCCACCTACTCCCGGCTGACCCGTACCTCGATGCTCGAGGTGTTCAGCGAGGACTACGTGCGCACCGCCCGCTCCAAGGGGATCTCCGAACGGCGCGTCGTCTACCGCCACGTCCTGCGCAGCGCTCTGACCCCGGTGGTCACCCAGCTCGGTATCGACGTCGGCGCGCTGCTCGGCGGGGCCATCATCACCGAGAACGTGTTCGGGCTGCCCGGCCTCGGTCAACTCGCCGTGCAGTCGGTCACCACCCAGGATCTCCCCGTCGTCATCGGCATCGTCCTGGTCGCCGCGTTCTTCGTTGTCGCCGCCAACCTCGTCGTCGACCTCATGTACGCCGTGCTCGACCCCCGCGTGCGCCGCCGCTGACCCTGCCAGAAGAAAGGACGTTGAAGACATGCTCAAAATGCAGCTATGGCAGTACGCAGCCACGATCATCACGGTCGTGGCGCTCGGCAAGCTCGCGCTGATGTTCCTGCAGGCCCTGCGGTTGGTGTCCTAGACGTGGCCTTGCGGCCGCAGTGCGCCTCGATAGGCCCGCCGCGTCAACCCAACCGCGATGACGGTTTACAAGATGTTCACATCCGGCCAGTCGTGCAACACACCAAGATCCATCAATATTCGGGGCGGCGCCGGCGGTCGGCTGGCTGCCCGACCACTTGGAGCCGGCATTGAAGCAACCATCCCGCTGGATCACCACTCTCGCCATAGCCGCGTTCGCCGGCACCATGCTCGCCGCGCCCGCCCAGGCCACCCCTCCGGGAATCCCGACAAAGGCGACCGCACAGACGCGGCTGAACGCGCTGACCGTGGCCGCTGAGGGCTCGACCGCCGACTACGACCGGGACCTGTTCCCGCTCTGGATCACCATCAGCGGCACCTGCAACACCCGCGAGACCGTCCTCAAGCGCGACGGCACCTCCGTGGTCACCAGTGCCGCCTGCGCGGCGACCTCGGGAACCTGGTTCTCCCCGTACGACGGTGCGACCTGGACCGCCGCCTCGGATCTCGACATCGACCACATCGTCCCGCTCGCCGAGGCCTGGCGCTCCGGGGCCAACGCTTGGACGACCGCCCAGCGGCAGGCGTTCGCCAACGACCTCACCCGTCCGCAGCTGATCGCGGTCACCGACAATGTGAACCAGTCAAAGAGCGACCAGGACCCGTCGACCTGGCAGCCATCGGTCACCTCCTACCGGTGCACCTACGCCAAGATGTGGGTCACGGTGAAGGCGTACTACTCGCTGACCCTGCAGTCGGCGGAGAAAACCGCTCTGCAGACGATGATCAATACCTGCACCTGAGGCACGAGCCGGGAGCCCGCTTCATTCCCACGCGATCGGGCTCCCGGTTCACTTCCTTGGTGTCGCCCAGGCACAAAGCACCGCCACCTGGGCGCCGTCTGCATCTCCGAGATCTTCATCCGCCGCCCGGATCGAGGAGGCTCAACCTTCCGGCCTGCTGACCCTGGCGGCCCGGCATGACCGTCCGTGGTTCACCGATCGCTGTGCTACGGCCTGGATTCGGGGTTGAAGCCGGTGATGTACTCGACGGGTGACCGACCACCTCCTGCGCACGTTTCGGCCCGACGACGCGGCGGCGATTTGTGGGCTGCATGCCCGGCACGCCGTGGCCGACGTCGTCGATGTCCACTCCACCGTCGAACACGTACTGGATCCAGACGGTGTGCGGCGCGCGATGGAGACGGCGGATTGGGCGGTCGTCGCGGTCGATGCGGCCGGCTCGCCGCTCGGGTGGGGTTCGTTGCGGTCCTGGACGGAAGACGATGGAACGCGTGTCTATCTCAGTGACGGCTACGTGGCGCCGCCGGCCCGGCGGCGCGGCCTGGGCAACCGGCTACTGCGCGAGTCCGAGGCGGTCGCGGCTCGGCTTTCCGCCGGCCACACCGAGAACAGCCCGGTGGTGCTCGGCGGCAACGCATCGACTGTCCAGCGGGACCGGATGACACTGCTGGAGCGCAACAGGTATCGGCAGGTGTTCACCATGGTCGAGATGGAGCACAACGGCTCCCCGGTGCAACCTGGGCTACTGCCTGACGGCATCACCGTCCGAGCCGCCACGGTCGCCGACGCCGGCCCGCTGTTCGCGCTGACCGCCCGGGTGTGGGCGGGGCGACCGTTCTTCACGCTACCGTCCGAGGACCGGTTGCGTGACTGGCTCAGTCGATCGCAGCTCGCACTGTTCCAGGTGGCGACCACCGCCGACCGGGTAGTGGGTTTCGTTGCCGCGACCCGCGAACCCGCCCGCGTCGAGATCGAGGACGTTCAGGTCGATCCGGACCTCCAGCGCCGCGGCCTAGCCACCGCGATGCTCACCCGGACGCTCAGCACGCTGACACAGCAGGGCATCGGACCGATCCGCCTACACACCGAGGGCCACGACCCCGCCGGAGCACGATCACTGTACGAGCGGCTCGGCTTCCGGGTGGTCCGTGAATATTGCCGATACCGCAAACCGCTCACCCGCTGATCACGCAGACGGATCCAATCGGCAGTCCAGGATGCGCGCGGCACCAGAGGCCGGCTACCTCGATGCTCAGTGCGGCGGTGACGAGTTCGGACCTCAGCACGGCCGGGGATCCGCGCCAATGACTGCGCGAGGATGTCGCTGGCCGATGCACTATCTCCGCGATATCAACGCTGCGCCTCGCACGAGTTCGATCGGCCGGCTGACAGGCGGACGCTGGGCATACCAAGGTGAACGGGCGGTGCGCATGGCTTCGAGCTGCGTGGTGCCTGGCGTCCGTGTTCTGTTGACTACGATGCCGAGATGGCTACGGATCAGGACGCGGGCCGACGCGGCCTCCGTCGGCGGCCGAATCGCGCCCGTCCCGGCCGGCCGCTCAGTCATAGTCGTAGTCGCTTTCCGGCCGCAGCGCTTGGACGAAGCTGACGAAATCTGGCGCCAGTACGGTGATCCGGTAGTCAACCTCCTGATCTACGTGGACAACACGCGGTTCACCCTCGGGCCCACAGTCCCGGTAGTCGAACGCGATCATGTCGTGGCCCGCCGAAGGACAATCGGCGAAATACACGCCGATCTCTGGATAGCCCCACTCCTCGATGAGGAACCGGCTGCCCGACCGTCCGGCCAGCGAGCACTCCTTCTCCCGGCCGATCCCCATGATCGCGGTGAGGGCGACGTGGTCTTCGGCCCAGGTCGTTCTACTCGGGGCCGGGCAACAGGTGTTGCGGGGCATTCCGCCGTTGCGCATCCGCATCAAAGCCACGTACGAGGCTGGCAGTCGAAACCCGAGCTCTGCCTCGACCGACGCGACCACTTCATCAGAGGGATACCCACCGCCACAGGACTCCTCTGCATACTCGCTGTCTTCCCAGAACCCATCGAGGTCCAGTTCGGGAAAGACGCGTCTCAGCTGTTCGTCGGCCATGCGTCGCCCTTCGTCAACTGCAACACGGCGCCGGAGACGTCCCCGGGCACCAGCTATCAGCGCGGCGTTGGCACCCCGCGAATCATTCATGATCCAGTATTCGCCGATCAGCAGACCCCAACGCCGCCGGTGTTCCGTCACCCCCACGTCGCATGACGGTGGGCGTCCAGGGACAGCCGTCGTCTCATCTGCCGAGCCGCCGCTGACCTGCGACTCCGCGAATGACCCTGCAAGGCTTCAGCGCCGTTCCATGCAGCTCAAGGCCGTTGAGCGCAGTTCAGCGCCGTTGGGACACCAGCGGTAACCCGCCGCCACTCGCGACGTACGGCGTGTTTACAGGTCCATCGCGTAGACGCGGACCTGGCGGCCGGTGTCCGGCTGCACAGTTTCGCGCTCCAGCGACATGCCCAGCTTGACCATCACCCGCGCGGATGCCTCGTTGCCGACGATGTGGATGCTGACCAGCCGCCGCAGGCCCAGCTCGGCCCGAGCGTGGGCGACCACGGCCTGGGCCGCCTCGGTGGCCAGGCCCCGGCCCCAGTACGCGCGGCCGAGCCGCCAGCCGATCTCTACGGCCGGCATGATCTCGGGCAGGAAGGTCGGCACCGCCAGTCCGGTGAAGCCGGCCAGCTCGCCGGTCCCCTTGACCTCCACCGCGTACAGGCCGAAGCCGTGCTCGACCCAGTGCCGCTGATAGTCGGCCAGGCGCTTCGCGGTCGCGGCCCGGTCCAGGGTGCGGCCGTCATTGATGTAGCGCATCACCTCGGGCTGCGTGTTGACCGCGGCGAGCCCGTCCAGATCATCGCTTTGCCAGCCGCGCAACAGCAGCCGCGGAGTCTCCAGGGACGTGGCATCAAGAGAGCTTGTCAGGTCAGACACGCCCTCTTCGTAGCATTTCGGCGACCGCGGGGCGATGGGATTTTCCGGCCGCCACGCCGATCTGCCGGCGAAGGCAGCCAGCGGACCCTGGTCGGCGGCGCCACGCCACTCCGCGTCGCGCCGCCGACCGTTCGACGTCAGAGGGCCGGGCTGCGACCGCCGACCGCCGTCAGGTAGCCCGTGATGTCTTGGCGTTGGTCGCCCCAGAGCAGTTCGAACAGCAGTCGGCTGATCCGCCAGCCGTGCGAGGTCCGGGTCAGTTGGTTGTGGTATCTGGCGACCAGGACGCACACCGTCTCAGGGTCGTGGGCGAAGACCTGGTGCGAGGTGTGGTAGACGAGCGCGTTCGCCTGGTCGCCCAGGACCTCCACGTGGTACACGCTGAGCAGGTGATGCTGCCAGACGGTGCCTTCGGTGGCCGAGTCGATCCAGGCGAGCAGCGCGTCGCCACCGCGGATCCAGTCGCCGTTGCCGTACTTCGCCTCGATGTCGTCGTGCAGTGTCTCGCGCAGCCCGGCCAGGTCCCGCCGGTCGATGGTGGAGGCGTAGCGGTAGATGACGTCCGTGACGGCTATCCGCTCCGCCAGTGCGTGAAATGCGTCCGGCGTCTCGGGCCGGTTCAGTACCGCAGATTTCTCGTTCTCGCCGTTCAACGCCGCCTCCTGGGTTCAGTCCTCGGTCAGGGTGATTGCGCCCTCGGGGCAGGTGTCTGCCGCCTCCCGCGCGGATGGGATCTGGTTGTCGGGCACGTCGGTCAGCTGGCCGCGGGCGGTGACGTAGCCGTCGTCGTCGAAGGCGAGCAGGTCGGCGGCGACGGTGTAGCAGCGGCCGTGGCCGGTGCAGCGGTTCCCGTCGACGGTGAGCTTCATGCGGCCTCGACCTCCCAGGTGAGCGGGAGGCTGAACAGCGCCATCATGTTGCCGCCGCCGCGTTCGAGCAGAGGTTCTTCGGTCGCCACGCGGAAGTCGGGGATGGCCTTCAACCATTCCTCGACGGCCACCTGCATCACGCGGCGGGCGAGATGCGCGCCGAGACAGCGGTGCGGCCCGCCGGCGAAGCCGAGGTGGTTGTTGGCCTTGCGGTCGATGACGAACTCGTGGGCGCGTTCGTACATCCTGGGGTCCCGGTTGGCGCCGGAAACCAGGCCGTAGACCATGTCGCCCTTGCGCAGCGGGCAGCCGTGGAAGTCGGTCTCCCGGGTCACCTTGCGTCCGTCGCCGAAGATGATGGTGTACAGCCGGAGTGCCTCCTCCACCGCCGAGGGGATCAGGTCCGGCTCGGCTGCGAGCCGGTGCCGGTCGTCGGGGTTGTCGGCCAGGTGGCGGAACAGGTAGCCCAGTTGCCCCCGGGTGGTGTCCAGGCCCGCGAGCACGAGTACGACGAGCATGTCGAGGATCAGGTCATCGCCGAGCGGCGCTCCATCGACGGTGGAATGCAACAGGTGCGAGGCGAGATCGCCGTCCCGCGGCGCGGGCTCGTCGCGACGCTCGTCCAGGGCGCCGGCCCAGTATCCGCGGATGCCGCCCAGGGCTTGCAGCATCGCCTCCTGTTGCGCCTGGTCGCCGCCGAAGCCACGGAAGAAGTCCTCGACCCATGGCACGAACAGGTCGGCGTCGGTCGGGGGAAGTCCCAGCAGGGTCAGGAAGACCTCGGTGGGAAGGCGCATCGCGAAGTCGCTGACGAAGTCACAGCTGCCTCGCGGGGCGATCTCGGCGATCAGGCGCCGGCACAGGTCGTGCGCGGCCGGGGTGATCTGGTTGACCGCGTTGGGCGCGAACCAGCGGCTGAGCAGCTGCCGGTATTTGCTGTGCTCGGGCGGATCTATCTGGGTGGGCACGAACCGGTACGCGGGATCCGGTTCCCATGGCGTGATGGACTCGCTGGAGAAGATCTCGGGGTGCTGGTAGATGTCGCGCACCTGCTCGTACCGCGTGAAAATCCAGTAACCCTGGCCGATCGCGTTGAAGAACGCCGGGCTCCGCTCGCGCAGCTCGTCCGCCTTCTGCCAGTAGCTGCCCACCGTCAACGGTGTCGAGACGTCGAGGTGGATGACCGGACACTTGCCGCCCACTCGCTCCGCGACGTCCTGGTCTTCGTCTGCCGCCTGCGTCATCTGTTGCCTCGCCTTCTCGGGGAGCCGGGCCGGCTCCAGCCGGTCGGCAAAACCTGGTTCGTCTGATGGGATCGAACGCGCTAAAGCCGCCGGGCGAGCCGCTGGCCCTCCAGGACGGCGTGGGTCAGCCGCCGTGGCGCGAGACAGTCGCCGACGAGGCGGACGTCGTCGGTCACTGCGGCCAGCTCGCCGGCCAACCGGTCGTCGCCGACGGTCGGGCCGACGAGGACCACCAGATCGGCCGGGATTGCCGACTCCCGCAGCCAGTGCGTGGCGGCCAGCTCGTACGGGTCGTACACCGTCACCTCGCCCGGCCCGATCCCGGCGAGCGCGGTGAAGACGCGGTGGTGCACCCCGGCACCACGTAGCCGGGTCAGTAGCGGCGGCGCGCTCTCGAACGGGATGCCGCGGGCCACCTGACCGCCGGCGGTCACGACGGTCACCTGGACGCCGCCGGCCGCAAGGTACTCCGCCGCGCTGTAGGTGTCCCAGAAGCCGTTGCCGTCGTCGACCACCACCGCCTGCCGGATGCCGGCCAGTACGCGCGGACCGCCGCGCAGGAGCGTGGCGACGTCGACCACCTTGGCGGTCCGGTCGATGTCGATGTCCGGCGGCTCGAGTCGGGCACCGGTGGCCAGCACGACCGTGTCCGGTCTCGCCGCGTGGATCTCCGCCACGCCGGCCGCCACGCCGAGGTGCACCTGCACCCCGAGCCGATCGAGTTCGTCGATGCGAAAGCTCACCACGCCCTCGATCTCCGCTCGGTGAGGCGCGAGCGCGGCTACTGCCACTTGCCCGCCCAACCGCCGCTCCCGCTCGAACAGCACGACGTCGTGGCCACGCCCGGCGGCGATGCGAGCCACCTCCAGTCCGGCCGGCCCGCCACCGACCACCACGATCCGGCGAGGGCGGGAGGTTGGCGCCGGTGGCGACAGCAGCTCGCCTTCCCGGCCGGCACTCGGATTGTGCGCGCAGGACACCCCACCTGCGCCGTTGTACTGCCGGCAGTCCTGAGCCAGGCCGACGCAGGGCAGGATCCGGTTCAACTGCCCGGCGCGGGCCCACGCAGGCCAGGCCGGGTCGGCGATCAGCGCGCGGGCCATACCGATCAGGTCGGCGTCACCGGCCTCCAGGATGCTCTCGGCCAGCGTCGGATGGGTGATGCGCTGCGACGCCACGACGGGCAACCCGGTCGCGTCGCGGACCGCCCGGGCCAGCGGCACCGCGACCCCGCCCGCTACTGCCATGTCCTTCACGTACGCACCGCGGGTCCCGATGGCCACCGACAGGTAGTCGACGCCGGCGCTCACCGCGAGACGCTGGGCGATGGCGATGCTGTCCGGCAGGTCGAGCCCGTCCTCCAGTTCCTCCACACCGCTGATCCGCGCTCCCACCGTGAACCCGGGTCCGCACCGTTCCCGGATCGCGGCCACGATCCGCTCCGCGAACCTGGTCCGGTTGGCCAGCGGACCGCCCCATTCGTCGTCGCGGCGGTTGGCTGCGGGGGAGAAGAACTGCGCGATCAGGTATCCGTGCGCCGCGTGGAGTTCTACGCCGTCGAACCCGGCGTCGCGCAGGTTGACCGCACTCATCGCGAAGCCTTCGACGAGCTCCTCGATCTCCGCCCCGGTCATCGCGTGCGGGGTCTGCGTGGTCCGGGGGCTGCGCAGGGCGGACGGCGCCCACATCGGCTGGTCGGACTCGCCGATGCTCTCCCGGCCCAGGTGCACCAGTTGACCGATGATCCGCGTACCGTGCCGGTGTACCGTCTTGGCCAGTTTGGCGAAACCACGCACGTGCTCGGGCCGGTACGCCTCGCGCAGTGGGCGCGAGCGCAGTTGCGAGGTCTCGTGCACGGTGGTGCCGCCCAGCACGATCAGGCCGACGCCGCCGCGGGCCCGCGCCGCGAAGTAGGCGATGTCGTCGTCGGGCACGGAACCGTCGAATGCCCTGGACGGCCCGGCTGGCAGCATGACGATCCGGTTGGGCACGGTGACGGTGCCGATGGTCAGCGGCTCGAACAGCCGCGGAAAGCGTAGCGGTGTCCCGGTCTTCGGAACGCCGTCGGCGAGCATGCTCATCTGCCCTCCGTACAAGGAGATGGTGACGGCGGCAGGGAGCGGGACCGGCGGGTCAGCCCGCCAGGGCTACTGCCACTCGATGAAGTCGCTCATCCGCGACGCGTTGACTTGCAGGTGGTACGCGATGATGGCCTGGATGTGTTGCTCCATCAGCGAACGCGCCTGTTGCGAATGACCGCCGATGATGGCCCGCGCCAGCTTGCGGTGGTCGTCCTCGATGGTTGCCCGGATGGCGCGCGGATCCTGATTGACCGCGATGTGGTGGGTGACGATCTGTCCCATCGCCTGTAGCGACAGCTCGAGGACGCGGTTGCGGGCCAGCGAGGCGACCGCGCCGTGGAAGGTGGCGTGCGTGGTGAGGAATGTCAGCGCGCCGGGCGTCCCGGCGCCGGTGTCGTCCGCCAGGTCGACGTGCGGGCCCTCGAGGTACGGCGACATCGCCGCGGCCCGCTCGGACCGGTCAGGGTGCCGGGCGGCGCGCACGGCCAGCTCGCACTCGGCGAAGGTCCAGCCCTCGAACAACTCCTCGTACGTGGCGCCGGCCATCTCGTAGTACAGGGTGGAGATCCGACCGAGGTTGGCTGGGTCCACGATGCCCACGACCGGTCCACCGCCGGGGCCACGGCGGATCGAGATCAGCCCCTGCACCTCGAGCAGACGCAGCCCTTCCCGCAGCGACTCCCGGCTGACGCCGTACTGCGTGAGCATGGCGGCCTCCGCCGGCAGGCTGTCGCCGCGCTGAAGATCCTTGTCGATGATGTACCGCACGACGTCGCGGGCCACCGTCTCGGAGGTCTTGAGTCGACGGGTCAGCGCGTCGCTGGGACCGATTGCCAGGAAAGCCGGCTTGGAGCGGACAGCCATGGCAATGACGCTACCGTCGGTACGGCCGCTGCCGCAGACCGGGGACGACCAGGTGCGGCGATGCGCGAACTCCCATGGCTGCTCCTGTCGTTCAGGGCGGCACGGCCGCGAACCGGCCGGTGGTCGGACAGTAATCCTCATGATGAACTCGTGGCAAGAGGGTCAACCAGATGTTTCGTCACGAGGCCTCTTGCAACAGATTCGTCATGAGGTTTATGGTCCCCCTATGACCGAGGTCACCCGCCTGATCAGCGTCTGACCCGCCCCGTCGGGGCCCTCCAAGGACCCGGCCGCAGACGTTCCAGCCGTCGTGCCATCACGGCCCGCTCCGGCGGTCTCTCTCAATGAGCTCGGCTCCAAGGAGCACGCGCTGCGCTACACCCCTGTCTCCCGCATCCTTCTACGGAGCGCACATGGACAAGTTCTCCCGACGGTTGGCGGCGTCGACCGCGGCCGGTCTCCTCATGCTGGCCCTTGCGGCGTGCGGCGACTCAGCCGAACCTGCGACGGCATCCGGCGCCTCGACAGTCGACCAGGCGTCGCTCGCGGCGGCCCAGGCCAACCTCAACAAATACCTCGCCGTGCCGACGAGTGTCGTGCAGTCGGCCCCGCTGACCAAGGTCCCGCCCGCGAAAAAGGTGGGCTTCATCCAGTGCGCCGACCCGGCCTGCGCCAAGCTGGCCACCTACGTCAAGGAAGCGACCGGTGCGCTGGGCTGGAACCTCGTCACAGTCAACGCGACCGCGACGGATCCGGGAGCCGCGATCCAGCAGGTCATCGACGCGGGGGTGGACTACATCGCCACCACCGGCTTCCCGGTCGCACTGTTCAAGCAGCAGATGGCCCAGGCCAAGACCAAAGGCATCGGGATGTTCCTGTGCTTCAGCACGGACGTGCCCGCCGGCCCGGAGAACAACCTGTACTCGGACTGCTACGACTCCACCGCCGCCGGCGCGTACGCCACCGCCATGGCCGACTACCTGATCGTCCAGTCCAAGGGCGCGGTCAATGCTCTTGTGGTGTCGATCCCGACGTACCCGATCCTCACCGCACAGGTCGACGCGATGCGCACGGAGCTGGACAAGAACTGTCCGTCATGCAAGGCGGACACGCTGGAGGTCACGGTCAACGACCTCGTCGGCGGTGCGGTGCCGCAGAGCATCTCCTCGTATCTGCAGGCCCACCCGGACGTCAACTACGTCTACTTCACCTACGCCAGCCTGGCCAACGGCGTCGCACCCGCGCTGCGTGCGGCCGGTCTGTCGTCGAAGGTCAAACTGGTCGGCACCCAGGGCTCCCAGCCGCAGATGAAAGAGATAGCAGACGGCACGGCGGCGGCCTGGTCGGCCCTGCCGCAGGAGTTGTCGATGTGGACGATGGTGGACCAGATGGCGCGACTGTCGGTCGACCAGTGGTCGCTGCCGGACGAGCGCAAGGCCGCGGTGCCGCCGTTCTACCTCGTCACCAGCCCGGACGCGGCCAACGCGCTCGTGGACCTCGAGGACGGCTGGCCCGGACCGAACGGTTTCAAGGACACGTTCAGGAAACTGTGGGGGGTCTAGGTGAATGCCCTGGAGATCCGCAACCTCTCCAAGACTTTCGCCGGGCAGACGGCCCTGCACCGCGTCGACCTCACGGTCGGCGCGGGTCAGGTCCATGCGTTGGTCGGGCAGAACGGCTCGGGCAAATCCACGCTCATCAAGGTGCTCGCCGGCTACCACCGGCCCGACCCGGGCGCCGTGGCGCTGGTGCGCGGCCGGGACCTGGCGCTCGGGTCGGCAATCGCGGCACACGACGCGGGAATCCGGTTCGTCCACCAGGATCTCGGCCTGGTCCTGGAACTCGACGCGGTGGAGAACCTCATGCTCGGCCTGTCCTACCCGCGCGGCGCCCTCGGCCGGATCCGCTGGCGCGAGGCGTTGTGCCAGGCCCGGGAGCGTACCGCGCGCGTCGGGCTCGACATCGACCTGCGCCGCCCGGTCGGCGAGTTGAGTCTCGCCGACCGGACCGCCCTGGCCATCGCCCGGGCGCTGCCAGACGCGGACCGAGGCTCGGCCGTGCTCGTGCTCGACGAGCCGACCGCGGCGCTGCCGGACGCCGATGTGCGCCGGCTGCTGGCGACGATTCGCGCACTGCGCGCGGCGGGGCACAGCGTCCTGGTGGTGTCCCACCATCTTGACGAGGTGCTCGACGTCGCCGACCGGGTCAGCGTGGTGCGAGACGGCCGGATGGTGACCACGGCCGAGGCCGCCGACCTGGACCACCACACGCTGGGCCGGCTCATGGTCGGGCATGACCTCGCGCGGCCGACCGGGCGCGTGGCACCGGCCGTGGCCGGTGGGGATCCGGTGCTCGCCCTCGACGAGGTCACCGGTGGCACCGTGACCGGGCTGACCGCGCGGGTGCACCGCGGCGAGACCGTCGGCGTCGCGGGGCTCTCCGGATCCGGTCGCGAAGCAGTGGCCGGGCTGCTGTCCGGCCGGGTACCGCGCACCGGTCGGGTCACCGTCGGCGGCCGGCCGGTGCGCGCCGCCAGCCCGGCGGCGGCCCTCGCCGCGGGACTGGCGTTCGTGCCCGGCGAACGCGCCCGATACGGCATTTTCCCGAACCTGACGGTACGACAGAACCTGACCCTGGGCTCGCTGCGCCGCCATATCCGGTACGGGTACGTCGACGCCCGCTCGGAACGCCGCGAGGTGCTGCGGTGGATCGACGAGTTCGCCATCGTGACCCGGGGACCGGACGCCCTGGTCACCACGCTCTCCGGCGGCAACCAGCAGAAGGTCCTGGTCGCGCGGGCGCTACGTCGCGCCCCGGCCGCGCTCGTGCTGGACGATCCCACCGCGGGCATCGACGTCAAGGCGCGTACGGCGGTGCACGCCATCCTGCAGGACCACACCGCGCGCGGCCTGGCCGTGCTGCTCGCCTCCACCGACAGCGACGAATTGGCCCGCCTGTGCGACCGGGTCCTCGTTCTCGACCACGGTCGGCTCGTGCGCACCCTGCACCGCGGCACCGACCTGTCGGCGACCGCCATCGAACACACCCAGGTGGCATCATGACCGCCCCGGACGTCCCGAAGCCGGACCGCGAACCGTTCGGTGCCACGATCGGCCGATACAGCGCGGTGCTGCTGTTCGTTGTCTTCATCGTGACCTTCGGTGTCCTGAAGCCCGACCTGTTTCTGACCGCCAGCACGTTCCGGCTCACCCTCGGCGAGGGGGTGGTGACCGCCGTGCTCGCGCTGGCGTTTCTGGTGCCGCTGGCGGCCGGCACCTTCGACCTGTCGATCGGCGCCAATCTGGGTCTCAGCCTGGTTGTGATCAACTGGTTCGCCGCGAACACCCGCGCGCCCATCGCCCTGGTCTGTGTCGGTGCCGTGTTGCTCTGCTGCCTGGTCGGCCTGCTCAGCGGCGTCCTGGTGGTGCGGTTCCGGGTCAACTCGCTCATCGCCACCCTGGGCGTCAGCCAACTGCTCAGCGCCGTCGCGCTGAAGGTCTCGAACAACCGGCAGATCTTCGGCAGCTTCTCCGACGGTTTCGCCGGCCTCGGCATCGCCAACCCGCTCGGCATCCCGGCGGTGGTGCTCTACCTGCTCGGCCTCGCGCTGATCGTCTGGTTCGTGCTGGAGCACACCCCCGTCGGACGGTACCTCTTCGCCGTCGGCGGCAACCCGGAGGCCGCCCGGCTCGCCGGCCTGAACACCGATCGCCTCGTGTACGGCTCGTTGGTGTCCTCGGCCGGCATCGCGGCGATCGGCGGAGTCATCTACGCGATGCGGGTCGGCGTGTATTCCGCCGACGTCGGTCCCGGCCTGTTGTTCCCGGCCCTCGCCGCGGTGTTCTTCGGCGCCTCCCAGTTCTCCCGGCGACCGAACGTCTGGGGAACCCTGGTGGCGTACTTCGCGCTCGCGTTCGGCGTCAAGGGCCTGCAACTCGCCTTCGGTCCGGGCACGTTCTGGATTCAGCCGCTGTTTCAGGGCACCGCACTGTTGATCGCCGTTGCGCTGGCCAGCCGGCAGATCGGCCGGACCTGGCGCAGCCGCCGGGCAGAGGGCAGCGCGACCACCCAACCAGCACCGTCCGAACCCGGGGATGCGACCCCGGGCGTGGCCACCGTACGAACCAGATTGGGGCAACCATGACCGACACGCTCACCGACGCGTCCACCTACCCGATTTCGCCGGAAACGGCCCGCCAACTGCGCCGACCGCTGTTCGGGCACGTCATCGACGGGGAAGTCGTCCCGTCTGCCGACGGCGCCACGATGCCGGTCATCGATCCGGCGACCGGACAGCAGGTCGCGGTCGCGGCGGCCGGCACCGCGGTCGACGTGGAGCGTGCCGCCGCGTCCGCGCGAGCCGCGTTCGACGACGGCCGCTGGTGGAGACTGGCCCCGCTGGAAAAGGAACGGCGTCTGCGCAACCTGGCCCGGCTGCTGGCCGAGCGGGCCGAGTTGTTCACCGAGATCGATGTGATCGACTCCGGGCTGCTCAAGTTCTACGAGGAGTTCATCGTCCAGTTCGCGGTCGACGGGATCGACTACTACGCCGGCTGGCCCACCAAGCTCGAGGGCAGCATCCCGGCAGTACCGACAGACTTCGCCGTGTACCAAATGCGTGAGCCGATCGGCGTGATCGGCCTGATCACCCCGTGGAACGGGCCGACGTCGGTCTTCGCCTTCGTCGCGGCGGCGCTCGCCGCGGGCAACAGTGTGGTGCTCAAGCCCGCCGAACAAACGCCGATGGCCGCCGTACTGATGGCCGAACTGGCCGTGGAGGCCGGGATCCCGCCGGGCGTCTTCAACGTCGTGCAGGGCACCGGACCGGACGCCGGCGCGCCGCTGGTGACCTCCCGGAACGTCGACGCGGTGTCGTTCACCGGTTCGGTCGCCACCGGCCAGGCGATCCAGGTCGCCGCCGCGACCCGGCTCAAGCGAGTGAGCCTCGAGCTGGGCGGCAAGAGCCCGCTCATCGTCTTCCCCGACGCCGACCTCGAATCGGCCGCGGCAACCGCGATGGCCGCCGTCTGGGGCGCCGCCGGCCAGGTGTGCACGGTGGCCAGCCGGCTGCTGGTGCACCGATCCGTACACGACAAGCTGGTCGAGAACATCGTCGAGGCGTCGCGCGACATGCGGCTCGGCTCCGGCTTCGACCCGCAGAGCCAGATGGGGCCGCTGGTATCGGCGGCGCAGCTGGAGCGGGTGCAGCGCTATGTCACCTACGGCCAGCAGGACGGCGCCGACCTCGTACTGGGCGGCCAGCGCCACGGCGACGTCGGCTACTTCCACCAACCAACAATTTTCACCTCGGTACGCAACGACATGCGCATCGCGCAGGAGGAGATTTTCGGCCCGGTCATGTCGATCCTGCCGTTCGAATCCGAGGAAGAGGCCTACGCGATCGCCAACGACACGATGTACGGCCTCGCCGCCGGAGTCTGGACCAACGACCTCAGCCTGGCGCACCGGGCAAGCCGGGCACTTCGCGCCGGAACCGTGTGGGTCAACACCTATCAGATGGTGTACCCGACGGTGCCGTACGGCGGCATCAAGCATTCGGGCCATGGGCGTAACCTCGGCGCCGCCTCGCTGGACGAACTCACCCAGAGCAAGAGCGTGTGGATGAAGGTGGGCTGACCCCGGGGGCAATCACCACCATCAGCCCATCCTCCACCGCGTCGGCCGTGGCGGGCTGTCTGCTGACAGCAGATCTCTTTGGGGTGTCGGCGTTTCTGGGTCGATCGTGGAGGCCGGAACGCCGAAAACGAGGAGAGGCAGACCATGCAACTCGCGAATGGGATCAGCCCCTGGACCGCGGGGTCCATCGATGACCAGGTGGCCGCGCGGCTGCTGCATCAGCGGATCATCGTGCTGGGAAGTGAGGTCGACGACCCGATGGCGAACCGGCTGTGCGGGCAGCTTCTGCTGCTCTCCGCCGAGGACCCGCGCGGCACGATCAGCCTCTACATCAACTCGCCGGGCGGGTCGGTGAGCGCCGGGCTGGCCATCTACGACACGATGCGGCTGATCCCGAACGACGTCAGCACCCTTGCGCTCGGTCTGGCCGGGAGCATGGGCCAGTTCCTGCTCACCGCGGGCACACCCGGCAAGCGCTTCAGCCTCCCGCACGCGCAGGTTCTCATGCACCAGGGGTCCGCCGGCTTCGGCGGCACCGCCGCGGACGTGGAGATCTACGCCGACCAGCTGGAACGGATCGGCACCACCCTGCTACGGCTCACCGCCGAACACACTGGGCAAAGCATCGCGACCGTCGAGCGCGACAGCCGGCGGGACCGGTGGTTCACCGCCGAAGAGGCCCGGGAGTACGGGCTGATCGACCACATTCTGGGCAGCGTCGACGACGTGCGCCCCATGGTCCAGAACCTGCCGATAGGGCTGAGCGCATGAGTCAGTACACGATTCCGACCGTGGTGGAGAAGACGCCGAATGGCGAGCGCGCCTACGACATCTACTCCCGGCTGCTCTCCGACCGCATCATCTTCCTCGGCACCGAGATCGACGACGGTGTCGCGAACGTGGTGATCGCCCAGTTGCTGCACCTGGAGTCGGCTGGCGAGCAGGAGATCGCGCTGTATATCAATTCGCCGGGCGGCTCGTTCAGTGCGCTCACCGCCATCTACGACACCATGAACTTCGTCCGCTGTGACATCACGACGTTCTGCGTCGGGCAGGCGTCGTCTGCGGCGGCAGCCCTGCTGGCGGCCGGCACCCGGGGCAGGCGCGCGGTGCTGCGGCACGCCAAGGTGACCCTGCACCAGCCGTCGAGCCAGGCCCGCGGCACACTGCCCGACCTGGCGGTCGAGGCAAAGGAGGTGGCGAAGGTGCGAGCCGAGATGGACCGGATCCTCGCCGACCACACCGGCCACTCGACCGCGAAGATCCGGGAGGACACCGACCGCAGCATGGCGCTGAACGCGGAGGAGGCGGTCGCCTATGGCCTGGCCGACCAGGTGATCACCGCCCGCCCTTCTCGCACGTACCGCCTGAGCGCGTAGCACGCGGGACGCATCGTGCGGATCAGGCGGCGAGCAGCATGACGTCGCCGCTACGCGTGGGCTGGGTGGGGGCGTGGGCCGCCCGGCGCATTCGGACGGGGTCGAGCTGCAGCACCGTGGCGCGGCCGGCGGTGAGGTCCTGCCGGACCTCGGCGAGCATGTCCGCCAAATCGATACGCAGCGCGTCGCAGACCGCCGCCAGGATCTCCGAGCTGGGCTCCTTGCGGCCGCGCTCGACCTCGGAGAGGTACTGCACGGAGACATTCGCGTCGCGGGCCACCTCGGCGAGGGTGCGGCGCTGCTCCTGCCGCCGGCGGCGCAGAACCTCGCCGACCACCGTGCGCAGCAGCGGCCGGGGACGACGATCGGTGTGCCGGAAGTCCGCCATGGGCTCACCATAAGCCGGGACCTCGCCACCGCGAGGTCCCGGCGGTTAAGCCAGGAGCGAAGCTGTCAGTTGTAGCAGCTGGGCAGCCGCGGCGTGTAGTGCGCCGTGTTGTGTTGGCGCCTGGCGATCGGATAGGGACTCAGCAGCCACCGTTGCAGGCCAGGACGCGAAGCCGGTCGAGGGCGCCGTGCCACTGGTTCGAGTCCCCGGCGAAGGGCCCGCGGCTCGAGTACTGCCAGAAGGACCATGTGGGCGCCCCAGCCGGCAGAGCACCGGGAGCGCTCGCGTACCGGGCCAGCCACAGCGGCGAATTCGCCCAGAAGCCCGAGTAGTTGCCAGTGCACCGCTGCCACCAGTCCGTCGTGGTGTAGATAACCGCCCACCGGCCAGTACGGGCGTGGTAGCGGTTCAGGAACGCGGCGATCCAGTTGCGCATATCGGTCGCGTTCAGCCCATAGCAGGTGTTCGAGCCGGCGTACGGGTTGTACTCGATGTCAAGCGCACCGGGCAGCGTCTTGCCGTCGGCTGACCAGCCGCCGCCGTGCCCGACGAAGAAGTCGGCCTGCGCCGAGCCGCTCGACCGGTTCGGAAGAGCGAAGTGGTACGCCCCGCGGATCATGCCGACGTTGTACGAGCCGTTGTACTGCTGCGCGAAGTAGGGGTTTACGTAGGAGCCACCCTCGGTGGCCTTGACGTAGGCGAACCTGGAGCCGGCGTTCCACTGCGCCTGCCAGTTCACGTTGCCCTGGTGGCTGGCGACATCCTGGCCGTAGGTGACCGTGGCGGCGCTGGCAGGCGCCGCCACGGTCAGACTCACCGCGACGCATAGGGTGGTGAGGACGCTGGCGAGTCGAGATCGGGGTGTCACAGAATCAACCTCCACGGTAGGTGAGCCTTCAATTGCAGCCGCGACCATGGGCCAGCGAAAAGCAAGAACGCGACAGCCCGCGAGTGACCCCCGATCAGGTTCGATCAGACGTTGCCCTAGCTGGGTCCGCTAGCCGTCTTCGGCACGGCCGCAGCCGGCCGGCGCGGTGGAGGAAGAGAACGCAGCGTTGCCGTAGCGGCGGACCTCCTGTAACCAGTGCACGTACTGTTCGATATCCGCTAGGCCCAGGTCAGAAAGATGCGCGGGTCGGAACCGGTGTGCAGCCGGGACTGGCCCCGGTAACGGCGCAGGTGCGCGGCGACAGCCGCAGAGAGAACGCGGTCAGCGGATACTGGGTCAGGAGTCGGACCGAACACACCCGCCGGCGGGAACGAGTTCGCCATTCGGCCGGACGTCTTCCATCACCAGTTCGCCGCCGACGTGGCCCCCAACCAGGCTGCCGTGATGAGCGCTACCCAGCGTCCGGTCACCGAGATCGCCCTCTCCACCGGGCTGGCAACGGACACACCGGCGTGGAAGTCGATCCCGTCATGGTTCGTCTTCAGCGATCAGGACCTCAACATCCCCGTCTCGCTGCACCGATTCATGGCTGACCGGGCCGGTGCCAAGTGGATCCGCGAGGTGCCGGGCGCCTCGCACGCGCTCAGCGTCTCGCACCCCGACGCCGTGAGCGACGGCCGGTCGCGGTGCTCGACCGGCCATTGATCGGGGGAGAGGGATGACCGGAAGGCAGCTCGCAAGATCGTCTCCAAAATCTCTCCAGATCTTGGCCAAACACAAGAATCGGGCTCCGTCCCGGTGGGACGAAACCCGTTCTGACCTGCTGTTTCAGCTGGTGGGCGATACTGGGATGGAACCAATGACCTCTTCCGTGTCAACGATCGGTCAACATGCCTCTGACCTGCGACTCTGCGATGACCTGTATGGACGCCAGTGCAGTTAGTAGTGCGGTCAATAGGTCGATGGATCGCCAGGCCGCTGAAGCTGAGCCGCAGCGTGAACGCGATGTCGGTGGGCGACGGGCCGCTGTGGACGGCAGCACCCCGGTCGGCCGCCGGCTCGGAGCCGGTCGGCTTCACCTCTGATCCCGCACCTGCCGGCTGCCTCCACTGTGGAGGCAGCCGGTGCGTGGAGTCCGCCGGAGAAACAACTTTGGTCGCTCACCCCGCCGAAGGGCTTGGTGCCACTGCCATCCGGCCGAGGAACCGACCCCCTTGTTCTCGAGTGAGCCCTTATTCGGCTTGTTTGACTGTTTGGATCATGGCAGGCTCCCCGGGATGCGCTCCCAGGCCATCGAGGCGGCAGGTCTTCGGAAGGTCTTCCACAGCACGTCCCGGCGCCCCGGCGTGCTGGGCGGCCTGCGGTCCCTGGTCGCGCCCGAGCGGGTGACCACGGTGGCCGTCGACGATGTCTCCTTCAGCGTGTCGGAGGGCGAGTTGCTCGCCTTGCTCGGCCCGAACGGTGCCGGCAAGTCCACCACGATCAAGATGCTGTCCGGGGTGCTGGTGCCCAGCGAGGGCCGGTGCCGGGTCGCCGGCCAGGTCCCGCACCTCGACCGCCGGGCCAACGCCCAACGGATCGGGGCGGTCTTCGGCCAGCGCAGCCAGCTGTGGTGGGATCTGCCGGCGCTGGAGTCCTTCGCCATGCTCCGCGACATCTTCCGGGTCGGCGACGACGCCTACCGCAAGCGTCTCGACGAGTTGGAGGGGCTGCTGGAGCTCTCCGGCTTCTGGCGCCAGCGGCCCCGGCACATGTCGTTGGGTCAGCGGGTCCGCTGTGACCTGGCCGCCGCGCTGCTGCACGACCCGGCGATCATCTTCCTCGACGAGCCCACCATCGGGATGGACGCGGTGGTCAAGGAACAGGTCCGCGAGTTCATCCGCTACCAGACGGCCGAGCGCGGCCGCACCATCCTCCTGACCACGCACGACATGGCCGAGGTGTCGCGGCTCGCCTCCCGGGTGGTGCTGATCAACGAGGGCCGGGTCGTGTACGACGGCGGCCTGGCCGACCTGCAGAGGGAGTACGGCTCGGGGTGGAAGGTACGCGTCACCTACGCCCCCGACGCGGCGCTGCCCGAGGTGTCGGGCCTGACCGGCACGGTCGGCGACGAGCACCGGTACGCCGGGACCGACCCGGCCGGGCAGCGGGACCTGCTGCGCCGGCTGCTCGACCGAGACGACGTCGAGGACCTGCAGGCCCACGGCGACGACCTCGAAGAAGTCATGGCCGAGGTCTACCGCAGACGGTCGGCGGCGATCGAGGTGGCCTCGTGACCGAGATCCGACAGGCCTGGCGGATCGCGCGGACCTCCGCGCTCTACGAGGTCCTGCAGCCCGGCCGGCTGGCCGGAGTGGCCGTCCAGCTGTCCCTGCAGATCTTCCTGACCTGGTGCCTGTGGCGGGCGCTGTACGAGGCCGTGCCGGCCAGTGGCGGTCTGGACCGCGGGCAGGCGGTGACCTACACGGTGCTCGGCACCCTCTACGGCCGCCTGCGGGGGCCGGACCGAGGGCTGGCCCGCGACACGGTGGTCCAGCACGTCCGCGAGGGCAGCATCCTCTACTGGTACCTGCGACCGGTGATGCCCCGGCGCTACCACTGGCTGCGGGCCGTCGGCGACCAGGCGTACGGGTTCGGCTGGGCGCTGCTGGCCTACCTGGCCTGCCTGTCGTTCGGCCTGATCGGGCTGCCGGCCTCGGCAGCGGCCGCGGCGCTGTTCGCGCTGACGTTGCTGCTCGGCCAGATGGTGCTCTACTACCTGCTGGCGCTGGTCGACGTGGCCTGCTTCTGGACGCTGCAGAATTTCGGCGTGCTGGCGATCATCCGGCTAGTGCAGAACCTGTTCGCCGGCGCGATCGTGCCGCTGTGGTTCCTCCCTGGATGGTTCCAGACCCTGTCGTCCTGGTTGCCGTTCGAGGCCTCGCTGCACGTCCCGATCTCGCTCTACATCGGCCGGATCGAGCCGTCCGGCGCCGGACGGTACGTGCTGGTGCAGGTCGTCTGGGTGGTGCTGCTGGCGGTGGTGCTGCGCCGGTTCTGGCGCCGCGCCGACCAGCAGGTCGTGGTGCAGGGCGGCTGAGGCGATGCTCACCTGGCGATTCATCACGCTTTCGATCAAGTCGGCGATGGAGTACCGGACCGACTTCTTCCTCATGATCGCGGTCGGTGCGATCTGGCAGGTCACGGTCGCCGTGTTCGCGACCGTGCTGATCACCCGCTTTCCCGGGCTGGGCGGCTGGGAGTCCGGCGCCGTGCTGCTCATCGTGGCCGTGCGGATGGCCGGCCACCTGCTCGCCGCGGCGCTGTTCATGGGCACCCGACAGGTCGCCGGACTGACCATGGAGGGTCGTATCGACGCCTTCCTGCTACGGCCGATGCCCGTCTACCGCCAGGTGATGCTCAACTCCTTCCACGTCCCGGTGCTCGGCGACGTGGTCGTGACCGGCCTGATGCTGGCGACCGCGGTGCGGCTTCTCACGCTCGACTGGACCGCTTGGCGGATCGGCTACCTCGTCGTCGCCGTGCTCGGCACGATGCTGCTGGAGGCGGCCGTACAGACGTTCCTCGGCTCCTTCGCCCTGCGCCACCCGACCGCCAAGCTGTGGCAGGAGTGGACCGAGGACCTGATGGCCACCTTCGGCAACTATCCCCTGCACATCCTGCCCAGCCTGGCCCGCACCGTCTTCCTCTACGTGCTGCCGATCGGACTCTGCGGCTACCTGCCCGTCGCCTTCCTGACCGGGAACACCGCGCGGCTGCCGGTGCCCGTCTGGGTCGCCGCCGCGTCGCCGGCCATCAGCCTGGTCCTCTTCCTGGCCTCTCTCGGCTGGTGGTCGATCCAGCTGAGACGGTACGAAAGTGTCGGTGGATGAAAACCGCCATTGCGCAGATCAACTGATCGACTACGTTCAGCAGTCGTGGATTGATCGGTGGACCGCGGTTAGGTCCCAGCCATTGAAATGTGGTATTTGCGCGGTGCACTGTCATCGGCCGTCCGTGCACCAGCCGCACACACCTCGCCGTGACGCTGGGTAGCGCCCGGATTGCGGCATGAGAGTAGGTTCTGGCAGCCTGTATGGAACGTTTGGCCGCGGCTGACGCGGCTGACGCGGCTGCGCTGGAGTGAGGACACCGTGTCTAGCGAAACAACGCGCTCGCCGCTTATCCAGTCGATCTCGTGGGGTCGTATGGACATCGAAAATCTTGGAGTGGGCAAAGACTTCAAGCTCTACCCCGGCGGTGGCCGCCCGTGGGACTGGTCCGAGACCGGTACCCGACACAATCCCGGCGTTCAGCCCGACGATGTCGAAGAGCTTCTGGCTCTTGGCGCCACGACCGTCGTCCTGTCGCGCGGCATGCAACTGCAACTCCAGATCGACCCGCGCACCCACAAACTGCTGACCGAGCGTGGCGTCACCGTCCACGTGGCCGAGACCACCGAGGCGGTAGAGATCTATAACGGCCTTGCTGCCAGTGGCGCCGCCGTCGCAGGTCTGTTCCACTCGACCTGCTAGTCGCAACCACAAACACACCCTCCAGCGGCAAGAACCGTGGGGAAGCTGTCAGCGCTGAATCATGAGGTACCTACTCTTTAGGAGCGCCCGGCGGTCCCATGTCGTGAGGTCTCCCCGCGCGATGGCCGCCATCCGCCGGCCGACGCTCGAAGGGCAGGCGCTCAGCACGCTTTATCAGCGGCAGATCAGTAGGTTCCGGTTCGGGGGTCAAGAATCGGATCCTGCTCCTCGAAGCTCGAACAACTCGCATGTCATGTTGTAGTACCGCTCGGTTTGGCCGCGGTGTTCCATACCCAGGCGCGTGCACACGGCCTGCGATGCCGTGTTCTCGGGGTGGGTAACTGCCAACACCGTCTGCAACCCGGCGCCGAACGCATACATTAGCGCGACGGCTGCGGCTTCAGTGGCGTAGCCGTGACCCCATGCGTCAGGGTGGAAGTACCAGCCAATCTCGGTCTCGCCGTGGGCGAGAGAGGGAGTTGGTCGCCGGGGTGAAGTTCCCCGTCGTCCGTTCCCACACGAAATAGGGACGGTTCTCAGCCCTTGGAGGCTCCGCCGGTGAGTCCCTTCACGAACTGTTTCTGCAGGGCCAGGAAGAAGATCAGCACGGGCAGCGTGGCGAGGAACATGAGCGCGAACACACTGCCGAAGTCGGCCTGGTACTGGCCGATCGAGCGGTAGATGCCGGTGGTCACGGTGGTGCCCCGGCTCGGGCCGAGGATGACGAGCGGGTTCAGGAAGTCGTTCCAGATCCACACGCCCAGGAAGATCAGCACGCTGGCGGTGGCCGGGCGCAGCAGGGGGAAGACGACGCGCCAGAAGATCTGGAAGCGGTTGGCGCCGTCCATCGCGGCCGCCTCCTCCAGCTCGACCGGGATGGTTCTGATGAAGCCGGTGAAGACGAAGACCCCGAAGGGGATGTAGTAGCCGACGTTGAACAGGATCAGTCCCTGCAGCGTCGTCATCAGCTCGGTGGCCTGCAGGACTCGGACCACCGGCAGGAGGATGGCCTGCGGCGGGATCATCAGCCCGCACAGCAGCACCAGCGTGACCGCCTGAACCCACCGGCTCCGGGAGCGGGCCAGGTAGTGGCCCAGGGTCGCCGCGAGGACGGTGAGGATCGCGATCGACAGGCCGGTGACGAGGATGCTGTTGGCGAGGCTGACCCAGTAGAGGTGGTCGGGCCGGGTGAGCACCGCGATGATGTTGTCCAGGGTGGGCGGCACCGGAAGGGCCGCCGGCTCCTTGGTGATGAGGTCGCCGGGCTTGAAGACGTTGACCAGCGCCACATACAGCGGCAGGAAGAAGAGCGCGGCGACACCGATGGCGACGATCGGTCGGACCGGCCCGGCGCCGCGCGGCGTCCGGCGATCCGGCGGGTGCGCGACGGGTTTCGGCGCGGAGCCGGGCGCCCGCGGGGTGGTTCGGGTGGGTTGCCCGGCAACCTCATCGGGTCTGATCACAGGTCCACCTCCCGGCGCCGCAGCAGCTTGAGCGCGACGGCGGAGGCCGCCGCGATGATCGTCAGCATGAGCATCGCCTGCGCGGACGCGAGGCCGCCGCGGTTCTCCTCGAAGGCCGTACGCAGGACCAGGAAGGCGATCGTGGCCGTGGTGCCCTCGCCCGGCCCGCCGCGGGTGATGACCTGGACGTGGTCGAAGATCTTGAAGGCGGAGATCATCAGGACCACCGTGTTGATCGTCAGCGCCGGCGCCAACAGTCGCCAGGACACGTGCCAGAACCGGCGCGCGGGCCCGGCGCCGTCCATCTCGGCCGCCTCCAGCAGCTCGGTCGGGATGCTCTGCAGCCCGGCCAGGTAGACCACCACGCAGAAGCCGAGCAGTTGCCAGGACAGGATCGCGCCGAGGGAGTACAGCGCGTAGTCCGGGTCGGACAGCCAGCCCGGCGGATGGTCCACCCCCGCCGCCCGCAGCGCCTGGTTGACCGGGCCCTCGTTGTCCAGCAGCCGGGTCCAGATGATGCTCACCACGACCGAGCTCAGCACCATCGGCAGGAAGAAGACGCTGCGCAGCGCGTTGTAGAGCCAGCCGCGGCGGTCCAGCAGCAGGGCGATGGCCAGGCCCAGCACGTTGGGCGTGATGACCACGATGAGGGTGAGGATGGTGGTCACCCGCAGCGAGGTGAGGAAGGCGTCGTCGGTCAGCAGCAGCCGGTAGTTGTGCAGGCCGACGTACCGGGTGGGCGGGTTGAAGGGGTTGTGGTTGGTGAGGCTGTAGCCGAAGCTGATCATGATCGGCGCCAGCACGAAGCAGGCGTAGACCGCCAGCCCCGGCCCGCCGAAGCTGGCGAAGTGCCAGATCCGCCCCAGCCTGCGCCGGTTCAGCCCTTCGACCATTCCGCGTCCAGGAAGGCGCAGACCGCGTCGGCGTTCTTCCGACCGGTGATCAGGTCGACCACCGCGGCGTCGATCTTGGCGCCCAGGCCGGGCAGCGGGGCGTCGTCGCCCGCCTCGAAGTTGAACGCCGGCACCACGGTCTTGTCCGCCAGCGCCTTCGCGTACAGGTCATAACCCTCCCGGTAGGCCGGCCCGATCTTGGACGGCGGGGTGTAGTCCTTGACGGCGGGGAACAGGCCGTCGGCGACGGCAGAGTTGTCGAGGTTCGCCTTGTCGAGCTGGAACGCCAGGGCGAACGTCCGGGCCGCTTCGAGCTTCTTGGCCTTGGCGCTGACCAGCAGGCCGCCGCCGGTGAAGGCGGGGGTGGTCCGGTTGTCCGCGTCGCCGGGCCAGGTGAACTGCCCGACGGCGAACTTCGGCTTGTCCGCGCCGTCCAGCGCGCCCGCGAGCCAGTTGCCCATGGCGTACATCGCGCCCTTGCCGTCCAGGAAGGCCTGCTGCCCGGCGGCGTAGTCGCGGGAGACGGTGGTCTTGTCGAGGTAGCCCTTGGCCGCCAGGTCGGCCACCTTTCCCAGCGCCTTCTTCGGGTCGGGGTCGCAGAACTTGACCTTGTTCGCGCGGCGCTGCTTCATCCACTCCGGATTCTTGGCGTAGACGTCGGTGCCCCAGACGCCCGCGACCAGCGGGCCGATCGAGTCGTGCACGCCGGCGCTCACCAGCGGGGTGATCTTCTTCGCCTTGAGCTTCGCCGACGCGTCCAGCAGACCCTGGTAGGTGGCGGGTGGCGCGGTGATGCCCGCCTTGGCGAAGAGGTCCTTGTTGTAGTACGTGACCGGGATGGTCTGGGTGTTGGCCGGGAGCTGGTAGACCTTGCCGTTCACGGCGCCGTTGCGGGGATACAGGAAGCTGCCGAGCTCCTGGTCGGTCCACGCGTACAGCTCGCCGGCCTCGGCCAGCCCCGCCGGCGAGACGGCGATCATCACGTCGGGGAACTGGCCCGACTGCAGCAGCTGCTTGGCGTAGGCGGTGCGGTCCTGGGTCGGCGAGACCAGCCTCTTGACCGTGATGTCCGGGTGCTTGTCGGTGACCCGCTTGATGGCGGCGTCCCAGTACTGGGGCGTCAGGTTCGGCGTTTCGAAGGTCAGGAAGGTGATGCTCTGTTTATCGCCGGCAGTGGAATCCGATGATTCCTGCCCGACGGTGCAGGCGCTCACGGTGATGGCGGCCAGCGCCACCACCCCGAGCGCCCGGGACATTCTCCTCATAGGTGTTGCCCTTCTCCTTTGGCGATCAGAATTGACGCGCAGGCCCCCGTACCGCTTGACCGCCGCGGCCCACTCCTGGCGGCACTTCATCGCCGGCCGGCGGGCCCGCCTGTCGTGGGTCGCGCCCGGATCAGCCGGGTCTCGCCGGGCCTCAGGCTGGCGCTGTACGAGCCGCTGACCGTGCCGGTGTTGCGCCCGGACCAGAGATCGGTGACATCGGCGGAGCCCGAGAACCCGACCTGCGACCAATTCACCGAGACGGTCTGGTTGCCGGAGGTGTTGGTGTTGAACAGCGCCACCACGTACGAGCCGTCGGCCTCCCGCTTGCGCCACACCTGGCGGCCGCCGCTGTTGACGATCCGCTGCGCCGCGACGCCGTCCTGGTTGACCGCGATCAGCCGGTCGTTGACGAGCATGGTGAGGTCGACCTGGGCCAGGTCGGTCAGGTCGGTGCCGAGCAGCAGCGGCGAGGCCGCCATCACCCAGAGGGTCAGGTGGGAACGGCGCTGGTCGGCAGTGAGACCGACCTTGTCGCCGTTGCCGATCTCGAGCGAGTCGAGGTCGTTCCAGCCGCCGGGGCCGGCGTACTGCTGCCAGTTCGCCGCCGAGGTGAACCGGGTGGCGATGTGCGACCAGTCGGTCAGCGGGAAGCCGCTGCCGTTGGGGCCGGGGCCGCAGTAGCACTCGACGTCGCCCTGGGTGCGCCAGCTGTTGGCCAGCCGCCGCCAGGTCGGGGCGTCGGCGATCGCCAGGTTGTTCGACAGGGCGTAGTTGATGGGCCGCCCGGTCCGGCGCAGCGCTGTGGCCCAGGCCTCGACGTCCGGGATGTCCTGCGAGCCGACGCCGTCGATCTTCAGGTAGTCCACGCCCCAGGACGCGAACTGCCGTGCCCAGGAGTCGACGAACTCCTGCGCCCCGGGCTTGCTGTAGTCGATGTAGTACATGTTCTTGCAGTTGTAGTTCTTCTCGGTGCGGGTCGTGTCGGCGATGTCGCGCGCGTGGTACGCAGTGCCCTCGATGGCGGTGTTCAGGCGGACCGCGTTCTTCGCGATGCCGGGCGTGACGTAGAAGCCGAACTTCAGGCCGAGGCTGTGCACGTAGTCCGCGACCGGCTTGATGCCGCCCGGGAACTTCTGCTCGTCGACCACCCAGCGGCCGGCGCTGTCGACGACGAAGCCGTTGCCGTCGCACAGCTGGTAGAAGTCGTCGAGGTTGACGTAGAGGTAGCCGTGCCCGGCGAGGCCGCTGCTCTTCATCGCGGCGGCCTGCGCCTTGATCTTGGCGGCGGTCGGGGTGCGGCGCACGAAGCTCCAGCTGCTCCAGCCCATCGCCGGACGGATGGACAGTCCGTTGTCCGAGGCCTGTGCCGCCGTTGGGGTGGAAGCCGTGACGAGGATGCCGGCGGCCAGGATCAGCGTGGCTGCCGCGGCTTTCGCCCGTCGTACCAACTGTCGGCGCATCGAAGGTCCTCTCTCCCGAGGCGGTGAGGCGCGATCCGCCCAAAGATAGGATGTCTTCGGTGGACAGTCAAGAAGCTTTCCAATTAGTTGATCATGACTGTGGATGTCAAACGGCTGATTGGCGGCGGCAACGTATTGACCTCGGCCGCTGCGTCTGGGAATGCTGTAACGCAGCCGCAACACTATGATCCGATCTATCTGGCTGAAGAGGGCGATGATCATGGGATCACGGGTACCCCGGACACGCACCGCCTGGCGCCTGGCCGGCGCGATCCTCGTCGCTGTGCTGACGGCGAGCCTCCTGGTCGCTCCCCAGGCCGGCGCGGAGGTCCAGCACCCGCGCCAGCAGTGGCTGCGCGAGTCCACCGCCGGCCTGTTCCTGCACTGGGGCATGTTCACCGCGCCGGCGCACCGCGACTGCGCGCAGTGGGAGCACGACGTCACCGCGGGAGGCTGGACCGCCGACTACTGGGTGGACGAGGCGCTCAAGCTCGACGCGTCGTACATCGTGCTGGCGACCTTCCACAGCCGGCTCGGCTACGCCCGCCCCTGGCCGTCCAAGATCCCCGGTAGCTGCGCCACCGAGCGGGACCTGCTCGGCGAGCTGGTCCGGGCGGGCAAGGCGAAGGGCGTCCGGGTGATCCTGTACGTGACGGACGACCCGCAGTGGCACAACGAGCTGGGCATGGAGACGCTCGACTCGGCGGCGTACTCGGCGTACAAGGGTCAGCAGGTCGACCTGACCACCCGCGACGGGTTCGGCATGTTCAGCTACGACCTGTTCTTCGAGGTCATGGCGAACTACGCCGACCTGGCCGGGTTCTGGATCGACAACGACAACGCGTACTGGGAACGCCATCGCCTGTACGAGCAGATTCGGGAGAAGCGGCCCACCTGGTTGTTGAGCAACAACAACGAGGACACCCCGATCATGGACACGGTCAGCAACGAGCAGAAGACCGGCATGACCCCGGCGTACGACTATCCGCAGGCGGCGTTCACGCCGATGCCGCGGCTCACCGAGGCCGACTACAAGCTGCCGACCACGGGCGCCTGGTGGTACGACGGCGCCGACCACCCCGTGGACTACCGGCTCAGCACGGGCCGCTACGTCACCAACGCCGGCTCGTCGATGAAGTCGCTCATGGCCGAGACCCCGATGGTCAACGGCAGGATGCCGCCGGCCCAGGAGCAGTTCAACACCTTCATGGCGTCCTGGGTGCCGCCGATCCGCTCGGCGCTGCGGCGCACGGAGGGCGGCGGCTACCTGTACGGCGGCATGCAGCCCGGCTTCTGGAACGACGGCGCCCACGGCGTGATCACCGTCGAGCCCGGCGCCCGGACCCAGTACGTGCACGTCCTCACCAGGCCGACCGGCGACCTGGTCCGCCTGCGCGACAACGGCTACCGGGTGACCCGGGTGACGGACCTGCGCACCGGCGAGCGGATGCGCTACGACCAGTCCGGCGGGCACCTCACCATCCTCGGCATCGGCAACTGGGACACCTACGACACCGTGTTCAAGGTGCAGACCGCCGGCCAGCAGTTCCTGTACGACCACTCCGTGCTGAGCGCCACCGCGTCCTCCTCCCGGGCGGGACAGCCGGCCGCGAACCTGGTCGACGGCGACCTCGCGACCTACTGGGACAGCGACGCCCAGCTGCCGGTGTCCGTCACGCTCGACCTCGGCCGGCGCCGGCCGCTGACCTACCTCGCGGTCAACCAGCGGGAGTCGTCACCGACGTACGCGCGGGAGTCGTTCGGCCGCCCGGAGGACTCCGCGCGGATCAAGGACTACCGCGTCCGCCTCAGCGACGACGGCGTCAACTGGGGTGCCCCGGTGCGCGCCGGCGCGGTGCGCAGCGCCCGCGGCGTGCAGTTCATCGACGTGGGGGACCAGCGGGCCCGCTACGTCAAGCTGGAGGTCCTGAACACCTGGAGCGGCCCGCAGGCCCCGGTGTTCCACCACCAGCTGCAGATCGACGAGATCAGGGTGGGCCACGGCTATCCGCGCGCCGGCACCTCGCCCGTGCCGCTGGAGGCCGAGTCGCGGCACAACGACCGCTCCGGCCGCGCCCACCCGAGCCTGTGCCGGGCCTGTTCCGACACGCTGCGGGTCACCGGGCTCGGGGGCGGGCCGCGCAACGCGGTCAGCTATCCCGACGTCACCGTCGCGCAGGCCGGCGACTACCGGCTCCAGCTCGACCACACCCCGGCCACCGCCGCGACGACCCTGTCGGTGCGCGTCAACGGCGCCCCGGCGATCGCGGTGCCGATCGCCGCCGGCAACAGCGCGGTGCCGCAGAGCACGGCGATCGCCGTGCCGCTGGTCGCGGGCAGGAACAGGATCACGCTGTTCAGCACGTCCGTCCGGGGACCCGGCGTGGACCGCATCTCGGTGGGGCCGATGCCCCCGGCGACGTCCGTACCGAGAACCACGCTGACCGTGCCGCCCTCCGGCCTGCAATGGGTCGGGCCCGGCCAGCAGTCGATCCGGGTGTCGGCGACGCTGCGGCTCGACGTGGACGAGGCGATCGATCAGGTCACGCTGGCGCCGGCCGTACCGGCGGGCTGGTCGCTGACCGGCGCCGCCGCGACCGCGCCGACCATGCGCCTCGGCCAGACGCTGTCCGGCTCCTGGACGGCGACCTCGCCGGCCGGCCAGGACGTCGGCGCCGTCGAGATACCGGTGACCGCGTCCTTCCAGACGCTGGGCCGGCCGGCCCGGGCGACCAAACCGATCACGGTACGGCCTCGGCCCGCCGACCGGGTGTTCATGCGGGAGGCCGAGGACTCGCGGAACGCCATCGGCAGCGCGGGCATCACCGGCTGCTCGGCCTGCTCCGGCGGGCAGAAGGTGCGCAACATCGGTGGCAGCCCGGACGCGGCGGTGCTGTTCGAGGACGTCACGGTCGACGCCGAGGGGCAGTACCGGCTCTTCATCGACTACACCGTCAACGGTGACCGCTCGTTCTGGGTGAGCGTCAACGGCGCGGCCCCGGTCGAGGCCGCCGTCAGCGGCCAGGGCAACAGCACCATGCAGACCACCACGGTCCCCGTGTCGCTGCGTGCCGGCGCCAACACGATAAGGATCTTCAACGACCAGGAGGCCGCACCCGACCTGGACCGGCTGTCCCTGGGTCGGTGACGGTACGCGCGGCGCGAGGCCGGGCGCGACGGCGAACCACGACCGATCGGCATCGCCGACGACCTCGACGAGATCAGCCGCCTGGCGGACGTCGTCTTCTGGTCCTGCCAGGTCGCGGGCCGGCGGCCTGGGTCAGAGAACCTTTCGGTCGCCGTCGCGGCGGAAGGCCGACGGGCTGTAATACCGCGTGACGGCGCCGGTCGCGTCGGCCTCGTGGTTGTAGTGCTTGAGGAAGTCCCACAGCATCGGCGACTCCTCCGCCATGGTGTTGTGGGAGCGGTAGAGGTTCCTCGTCAGCTTGAGGACCGGCGCCCTGGTGTCCTGGTCGGTCCAGGTCCAGGTCTGGAACCGGCGGTGGTGATACCGCGCCCAGCCGTCGAGCGCGTTCTGCGTGTCGTCTCACACCGTGCCTTCGAGGAACGCCAGGTCGCCGTACCCGTAGATCTGGTAGGTGGGGATCATCCGGCCGCTGGCCGGGTATGCCACGCCGTCGATGCTGACGGTGCCGGCGGCGATGAATCCCTCCCGCTCGGCCACCTTCCACCACTGGGTCGCGTCCACGAACACCCGGTCGGTCTGGCTGTTGCCCGGCTACACGAAGAGGACAGGCGCCCCGCGCCGCCACAGCCGGCGGGCGGATCGGGGAACGTGCACGAGGTACTCCCTGACGAAGCCCTCCACCATCATGGTGTGGACCTCGATGCCGAGCCGGTCGAACTCGGCGCGTTCGAGGAGCTGATTGCCGTACGCGAAGAAGTTCTCATAGCGGGTGTACGCGGTGAGGAAGCCGACGATCTGGCGGGTGGCCGACCTGCCGCGCGGGTTGATCGGTTGGCATCGCACCGCGCTCAGCCTGGTGAGCGACTACCGGCTCGACGGCCGCGAGCCCCGGCTCATCTTGCACGACGTCATGCGGGCCCACCTGCGGAGCCGGCGTACCGAGGAGGAATGGTGGTCAGCGACTGCGTCACGCAGGCCGCCCGGTCTCTGGTGCCCCGCCTACCGAGAGTGTTACCGGTTGGGGTTGCTCCCGAGGACACTTCCACCGCGAGCGATCGGTGGCGTGTTCCCCGGCCGAACGTCCGGCCAGCCAATTCACCTACCCCCTGCACCGATGGCTGCGCGCTCGATCTCCCGCTCCATCACCGCAGGGGCACCCGCACCCGCCGGCCTGCACGCCGACCACCTCCCATGTACGCGTGATCAAGGCCATTGAACAGCGGTGATACCGTCCACGCAGTGAGACGCTCGACCGCTGCTGCCATGGCCTCCGCCATCCTGCTCTCGGGCGCTCTCGCGTCCGTGTCGTTTGCCGCCGAATCCTCGGCCGCCGACGCGCCCGCACCGGCGCGGCCCGCGCTCACCGGCTGGGCGCAGTTACCCGCCCGCACTTTCCTGCCGGACAGTGGGCCCTCCGGGCGCGAGCTGGGCACCGCGCCCATCAACGGCGTCGCCGTGCCGTTCGACGACCAGCCGGTTCAGGGCTTCTCCGGCATGGTGCCGAACGGCGACGGCACCTACACGGTCGTCTCCGACAACGGGTACGCGTACAAGAACAACAGCGCGGACTTCCTGCTGCGGGTCAACCGGGTCCGGCCCGACTGGGCGACCGGGGCGGTGGAACTGCTCGACGGGTTCTTCCTCAGCGATCCCGACAGCCGTCTGCCCTTCCCGCTGACCCGGGCGGACCGCATCCTGACCGGCGCGGACCTGGACCCCGAGTCGATCGTCCGGGTCTCCGACGGCACCTACTGGATCGGCGACGAGTTCGGCCCACTCCTGTTTCATGTAGACGCCGCCGGGCGGGTGCTCGGTGAGCCACGCGCGCTACCGGGGGTCCGGGCACCGGAGAACCCGTACGGCGAACCGGCGAACGTGAAGACCAGCAAGGGCCTCGAATCGCTGACCATCTCACCCGACGGGCGGTACCTGTACCCCCTGCTGGAAGGGTCCGTCGACGGCGACCCGGCCGGCCGGCTGCGGATGTACGAGTTCGACCTCGCCACCGAGACGTACACGGACCGGCGCTGGGCCTACCAGCTGGACAGGCCGAACTTCGGCACCGCCGATGCGGTCGCCGTGGACACCGACCGCCTGTTGGTCATCGAGCGCGACAACACCCAGGGCACGAAGGCCGCCGTCAAGCGCGTGTATCTGGTCGACCGGCGTGGTGCCGACGGCAATGCCACGATGGACAAGCGGCTCCTGGTCAACCTGCTGGACATCGCGAATCCACAGTTGCTGCATGGGTTCGGCGAGACGTTCCGGTTCCCGTTCCAATGCGTCGAGGGCATCTCGCTGCTCGACGACCGCACGATCGTCGTGACCGACGACAACAACCTGCCGCTGTCGTCCGGACGGTCCCCGGGCGCACCGGACGACAACGAGTTCATCCGGGTGGAACTCCCCGAGCCGCTCGGCGCCGACCCCCGCCTGCTGCCACAACCCCCGGCCCGGCAGTAACGAACACGGTCGCGTCGGCACAGCTGCTCCCTGGACCGACTGCCAACCGCAGTGGCGTGAAGGGTGCATCGAACGGGCGTGAACGGCGTCGAACGTGGGTCAATGGGCATGGGATGTCGGTCGCTGACCTGCCGAAACACGATCCCGGCAGGTCAGCGCGGGTGAGCAGGCAATGTTCGTCGTCACACAAAGCATCCGAATTGCGGAGAAGCTCGTCCACCACTGATGCTCGCACGAGCGCCCGACTTGCGAGATGGTCGCTGACGCCAAACGGCTCCAGACGGGCCCGGGAGGACACGTGGGGGCGACTCTGCAATCCAGCGCGGCCGACCCAAACCCCAAG
>Ga0307516_10000121_pt1 | contig 91748 bp, 81 predicted proteins | sample 19_EM_MG_FD_203310 | JGI IMG/M metagenome (GOLD analysis project Ga0307516, IMG submission 203310) | Populus trichocarpa ectomycorrhiza microbial communities from riparian zone in the Pacific Northwest, United States - 19_EM | ecosystem: Host-associated > Plants > Roots > Unclassified | place... | reverse complement strand
CCTCGCGCGACTTCGAGAAGAACCGGTGGCCGCCGATGTCGAACAGGTAGCCCTTGTAGTTCACCGTCCGGCTGATCCCGCCCACATAGGTCGGATCCTTCTCCAGCACCGTCACGGCGCGGCCGCGCTTGGACAACAGGTAGCCGGCGGTCAGCCCCGCCGGGCCCGCGCCAATGATCAGAACGTCGGTGTCAGTCTGCACGAGATCGGGTTCCTGCGCGGCCATGCGCCAAGCCTGCACCATGGCGCATTAGGCTTTAGGCCGCGTAAACCACACAGGCGCTGCCGGGGCCCCGAGAGGCTGTTGGCAAGGCTCGCACCCAGCGCCTTCCGATCTCTCGCGACGCAACTTAACGTTAGCGCGGGTGCGATAATTCTCCCATCGCAGAGCGTGGTCAAACGGGGACGACAGTGCCAACGAGCACCAGACTTGGAGTGGGCCCGCAGCTACCGTTGCCGTATCCCCTCGCCGCGATTTTGCTAGGTGTTGCGATTGCAACATTCCCGTTACTCTTGAATCCTAGCGCATATTTCCGCGATGATATGCAATCCCAATATATGCCAATACTTTTCGCGGTGGGACAACACCTTCTTCGAGGCGAGTTCACACCATTAACACTGCAGATGCAAAATGGTGGAGCTCTTCTGGCTGAATATCAATACGCCCTGCTCAACCCGATCTCATTGTTCAGCTACGTCGTCGGCTCTCTCACTGGGCGCCTAGCCTCAGCCGCTGCGGTCATCGCTGTCATACACCTCACCCTGTTGTGCCTCGGCGTGTATGCGCTGGCACGGTCATTTAAAATTTTCCGCGAAATGGCGCTCGTCGCTGCAGTCGCCTACACCTCAAACAATTTTATCTTTTATTGGTACGCAAGCAGCTGGCTGCCCGGCTTGGTTTCTCTAACATGGTTTGTCTGGTCGGCGGCTTGCCTGGTGAAAGCTTCCGAGAACCGCGCATATTGGACGCTCGGAGCGGCTTTTACCTATCTCACCATCTCATCGGGCTGGCCACACACCGTGCTAATGCTGGGTCTGTTCGCGACCGTGATTGCAGGATTTAGGTGGCGCCAAAGCGGGCGCCTCGATGGCCTAGCAATACTCACAAGCTTTATTTTTGGGGGACTGATCGCAGCCCCCTCAGTGTTCCCACTCCTGGCGATGAGCCAAGTTTCCGCGCGAACCGCCGGACTTCTGAACGACTCGGATATGGTGGTGAATCTATACAATCTGCTTGGACTCTCAAGTCCATTCCAGTTCGGGCACATAAAATGGGGATCCCTCGTGGAATTTGGGACACCCTTTCTTTTCTGCGCGTGGTTCGTTCTACCCCTGCTTCCATTTTTAAATCTTCAACAACTTCCTAAACGTCAATATTCTATATTAATATTGCTTATGCTGGCGGCGTTGACGGCTATAGCAACCCAGGGCCCTGATACGGTCGGCAGCATACGCACCCCTGTACGCTTCGTCCCCTTTCTCCATCTATTCCTTCTGCTTCTATTCGGCTTAGCGGCCTCGCTTCAGACAGAATGGCGAATAACCCGACATCGGGTCGTCGCATCTTTCAGTTTGGTCGCCTTCAGTTTGATATCGTCCATTCAGATTCAGCCTAAGGTTTGGCTCCTAGCCCTCTTTGGCGCGATCATCGTCTCACTGCTCGTTCTCCTATTCATGCATATCAGAGCAAATAGGCCGGGGAACGAAAGTACGACGTTACTGTTCGGCACCATCGTCACTCTATGTCTTACGCGAGCAGTTCTTCCCACGAACGCCAATCTGCCTGAATGGAAAGATAAGAGTGCGGCCATCTATCGCGATAATCTTGCAGATGTTCCGACGCGATACTCTATTCTGATTGCGCCCTTCGGGGCTACGATGGACAAAAATCCCATCAAGGCGCGCTTTGGCGCAATGGCGCTTACGCATGGAGAGCCGACGATCTCCGGATACTCTCCCGTAGGCCTGCGGAATTTCGCAGACCGGATGTGTGTCGAGACGCATGGCTTTTCGTGTCCGGCCGCCGCCGCCAAATTGTTGGCCCCAACGGCGCTAGGACCCCCGCTGGCGGACTTGCTGCGCATCGATCAAATCAAGGTCTACGACGGCGATCAATTCGACCGAGCCAATGCGAAAGAGGTTCAAAAGGACCCCTTGCTAGCCAGGTCGCCGTGGGGCGGCTGGATTTCGGTCAGGCAGCATTGGTTGCCGGCGAAGGTGCAGCAAGAGCTCGATGCAAATTGGGCCCTTGCCCGCGACGACGAAGGAATCCGCACCTACGTTCGACGAGCCCCGAGGAAATGGGCCAGCGGTTCAATCGCTTGGTCGTCGGCTGGACTGGCGGCTCATTCGATCGACGACGCCCGGGCGACCAGGGAGGCCGTCGTCGTAAGGGGGGCGGGTCGCACAGGCGGAACGATTGTGTTCACCCGGCTCGCGTGGCCCGGCTACCGCGCCGAATTCAATGGTCGACCCGTGCCGGTCACGACCTCAGAGGGCTTCCTCGTCACCGTCGATCTGCCCGCAGGCGCCGGCGATGGCAGCCTTGTGCTCCGGTACGAGCCGCCGCTGATCCGCCCGGCGCTCTTGGTATGCGCCGCTGGAGCGCTCGCCTTCCTGCTGGGCCTGGCCTTTTGGACAAGGATTTTTAAACGCCAGCAGAGGCAAACATCTTCCATCGTCGACGCGCCAGCCACCTCCTGAATAACCATGCACGCCTCCCTGGTCATCCCATGTTACAATGAAGCCAAGTCGCTTCCGATGCTTACGGAACGTTGCATGGCGGCGATTCGGGCCGACCGGGACCTCGAAGTAATCTTGGTGGACAATGGATCCACCGACGACTCTCAAGCCCTGATGGCTCAGTTCGCCAGAGAACCTCGACTGAAGATTGTTCGCATCGAGGTAAACGGTGGCTATGGCGCGGGGATTTTGGTCGGTTTGTCCGCAGCCCAGGGCGAGGTGTTGGGCTGGACGCATGCGGACCTGCAGACAGACCCGTTGGACGCCGTCACCGCCCTGCAATTTTTCAAGGGCGCGAGCGACTGGCGGCGCCTGTACGTCAAGGGACGCCGGCGCGGAAGGCCCCTCAGCGATGAGGTCTTCACGGCGGGAATGTCAGCTTTCGAGACGATCCTGCTACGCACGCCGCTTGTCGACATCAACGCTCAACCGAACCTCTTTTCTCGATCCTTGTTCGAGAGCTGGGTACGTGCGCCTTCCGACTTCTCTCTGGACCTGTTCGCCTACCACTCCGCGAAGGCGGCAGGCTTTCGCGTCATCCGGTTCCCCGTCGAGTTCCGCGAACGCCAGCACGGCCATTCGCATTGGAACATCGACTGGCGCTCCAAGGCCAAATTTATCAAGCGGACGCTCGATTACAGCCTCGAGCTCAAGCGCGGCATGCGCCGGTCGCAGCACTGATGCAGATCGTCGCCCATCGCCGCAATGAGATCGCTGAACTCAAGGCGACACCCCTGGATTACGGCATCGAAGTGGACGTCCGCACCCGCGGCGTCGACCTGATCGTCCAGCACGATCCTTATATGGACGGCCCGCTCTTTGAGGATTGGATTGCCGAATATCGGCATCGCCTTCTAATCCTCAACGTCAAGGAAGAGGGCTTGGAAGATCGGCTCCTGAACATCATGAGCGATCGCGGGATCGATCGGTTCTTCTTCCTCGATCAATCTTTCCCGTTCCTCATGAGAACCGCCTCAAAAGGTGAACGTCGGTGCGCCGTGCGTGTGTCTGAATTCGAGAGCATCGAGACCGCAATGGCTGTAGCTGGCCGCGTTGATTGGATCTGGGTGGACTGCTTCACGCGTTTTCCCCTTTCAGCCGGCGACATGAGCCGCCTGCGAGGTGCGGGCTTCCAGCTTTGCCTCGTGTCTCCGGAGCTCCAGGGCCGCTCAGCGGAGACTGAAATACCAATGCTACGTCGCCTGCTCGATGAAGCCGGCGCTCGCGCCGATGCTGTCTGCACCAAGAGGCCGGACCTGTGGCGATGAACCTGCGGGACTTGTTCGCAGACCGGCGATTTCAGGTCGGCTTGGCGCTCAGGGGTCTGCTCGTGGTTATCGCCACGCCCGCTATTCAGACCGCTTGGTTCTTGCCCTTTTTGTCCAGCATTCCCGCCGCGGGCCTCGACCCATGGTCGAGCTACATGCACGGGGGCGGCGATCCAGCCGCCTTTCCATACGGCTTGCCTTACATCGCAGCATTCGGCCCAGGCGTATGGCTGGGCAAGGCGCTCGCTGGAGAGTATGGCGCGCGCCTAGGATTGGGTTTTACAATCCTATTCTGGGAACTTGTACTTCTTTTATCGCTTCGCACGATCGTCGGTAAAGATCATGTGCGTAATTTAATGATTTTATTCTGGTTATCGCCGATTTCCCTTTACGTCGGCTATTGGCACGGCCAGCTCGATTTCTTCCCAGTCGCGTTGCTCGTTGGTTCGCTCTGCGCGACGCGAGACCAGAAGTGGGTTCGCGCGGGGCTCCTCTACGGACTCGCCGTCAGCGCAAAGCTCAGCATGGCTTTGCCTGCATTCTTCGTCGGGCTCTACTTTCTGGGCCGGCCTCGGCTCCGGAGAGTGGCCGCAGTCCCGCTTGGCGGGGCCGCGGTCATGTTGAGCGCTTTCACGGCGCCCTTCCTTATTTCTGAGGGGTTCCGGCGGATGGTCCTGCAAACGCCAGAGGCCGAGAAGACCTTCTCGCTTGGCCTCGAAGTGAGCTCCGGTATGAGCGTATACATCCTGCCCATGGCGTATCTCGCCCTGCTCTATTTCGCTTGGCGGATTCGCAAGCTCGACTTCGAAATGCTTTGGACATTCACCGGCATCGGCTTCATCGCGTTCCTTCTCCTGACGCCCGCATCGCCTGGGTGGTCGGTCTGGGCCTTGCCGTTTCTCGCCGTCCACGCGGCCAGATCGGACGTGAGGGTGCACCTACTTTACTGGCCGTTCTGCATCGGCTTTCTGGGCCTGCATATGCTCAACTCGTCCGGCGCATCGCTGTCGGGCCTCGATCTGAGCACGCCGATGGGCGATTTCCTCGCCCCAGGAGTCGAGGTGAAAATCGCCTCGGTGATGTTTACGCTCATGGTCGCAAGCGGGCTCGCCATGGCCGCCCAGATGGTTCGCACCAGCATTCTGAATTCTTCTTTCCGGAGTGCGACCCGGAGGCCGCTCGCCATCGGCGTCAGCGGCGATAGCGGAGCAGGCAAAGACTCGCTGGTGGACTCCATCGCCGACATGTTCGGCACCGGAAATGTCGCGCGCCTGTCCGGCGACGACTATCATCTGTGGGATCGCCACAAGCCGATGTGGCGCGCGGTCACGCACCTGAATCCAAAAGCCAATGAACTTGGGGCTTTCGCGGCGAACATCGCTAGCCTCATCGAGAACCGCTCCGTGCGGGCGCGGCATTACGACCACTCAATCGGGCGCATGTCGAAGCCGGCGCGGATCGATCCAGCCGAGGTTATCGCGGCCTCTGGGCTGCACGCACTCTGGTCGCCAGCTCTCAACCAGCTCTACGATGTGAAGATATTCCTCGATATGGACGAGGATCTGCGCCGCTTTCTGAAGACACAAAGAGACGTTCGGTCTCGCGGCCACTCGCCACGCAGCGTGGCGCGCTCAATTGAACGTCGATTGCCCGACGCCCTCCGTTTCGTCAGGCCTCAAGCTAACGAGGCGGACATCATCATGAGGCTCCAGCCACGCCACCCGTCCGTTCTTGCGGACCTAGATGGCACGATTTCAGACGCCAGGCTCAGGATGGTGGTGATCGCAGCGCCGGGCGAGAATTTCGACCAGCTTGCACGCTTGCTGACTTCGCTGTGTGGAATGCAAGTCATCGAAGCTCCCCTGGACGACGGCCGAACTGAGATCGTCATCGAAGGCGAACCAACCGCCGAGGACGTCGGCGCAGCGGCGCAGCGCCTTGCCGGCGACGCCCGCGAGCTCCTGGACCTGGAGCCGCATTGGCGACCAGGCCTGCGCGGCGTGATGCAGATCATCGTGCTTGATCAGATCCAAAAGGCGACTGTGCGACGGAGCGTCACTGCATGAAGTTCTACAATCGCTCGCGCTTCACGCGAAAGCCCAGCTGCGTGCTTGTCGACCTGGATAACACGCTGTTCGAGTATCAGCCTTGCAACGCTGCAGGCATGGACGCTGCAAAAGCCTTGACGCAGAAGCTGCTCAATTTCGGCTCGCAGGATTTTGACCGCTGTTTCGCCGATGCACGATCGGAGCTCAAGGCTCGCCTCGGTCCGATCGGCTCCTCTCACAGTCGATTGCTTTACTTTCAGAGAATGGTCGAGCGCGCCGGCTTCGGCAGCCAGCCCTTGGTTATGCTGCAGCTTGAGCAGGCCTATTGGCGTGCATATTTGGACGCCTCGAAACTGTTCGACCACGCCATGGATTTCTTGGATGACCTTCGCATCGCCGGTATTCCCGCGGTGATCGTCACAGACCTCACAACCCAAATCCAACTTCGAAAACTGATCATTCTTGGCTTAGACCGGGTAGTGGATTGGATTGTAACCTCTGAAGAAAGCGGCGCGGACAAGCCCGCACCCAACTCCTTTGAGCTCGCGCTGGCGAAAGTCGGCGGCGTCGAAGGAGACGTTTGGATGGTAGGAGACGACTACCGCTGCGACCTATTCGGAGCGAAGAGCGCCGTCGGCGCGATCACCCTCCAGAAACTGCACAAGGGCGTGGCTCCCCCTGCGCGGGAACACGATATCGACGCTGCATTCAATAGTTTCGCCGAAATACGGCATCTATTGACCTCTCTTCCGAACTAGACATGCGGCGAAACGTAGCCCTTGCGGATCTGGCGCGGATGTCCGCCCGAATTGGCGGCGATCCGAACCTAATTCAGGGCCCAGGCGGGAACACCTCACTTAAACTGGGTGGACAGGTCTGGGTGAAAGCTTCGGGTTGCTGGCTAGCGCATGCCCGCGACCGGGAAATTTTTGTGCCCCTCCGTCTGACTCAGATTCTCGCGCAGATTGACGCGGGTGATGCGGAAGATTTCGAGAACTGCGTCGTCGGCGCACAAGCCAAGGGTGGAATGAAGCCCTCTATTGAGACGGCGCTTCACGCTCTTATGCCCCATGAGGTGGTCGTGCACGCGCACGCGGTGAACAGCATGACGGTGTCGGTGCTGAGACACGGCGACCAGCTCGCTCGAGAGCGGCTCGGCGATGCGGTCAAGTGGAGTTGGATACCCTATCAGCGTCCGGGCAGGCGCCTGGCGCAAGCCGTTCGCGAGCGCATGGCGGACGGGAATTTCGACGCGCTGATCCTGCAGAATCACGGCGTCATCGTTGGCGCGTCCACACCAGACGAAGCTGAACGCGGACTTCGCATGATTGAGGACAGACTGCGCCTGCCGGCGAAGGAGCCGCTGGCTTCAGACACGGCTCGGCTCGCGCGCGTCGAGAGCGACGACTACCAAGTTTGCGCCGAATTGTCCGGCGTGGCCATCGACGAGGAAATGCTCGACCTGCTTACGTCTGGCGCGCTCATTCCGGACCAGGCCGTCTTCCTTGGCGGCCCGTTGCCCGAGCTAGCGCCTGGCGAGACGGCAAGCGAGGCTGCGGAGCGCGTGCGAGCGAGCACAGGTGTCAATCCGGCCTTCATCGCGGTTCGCGGGGCCGGGGTGCTCGGTCGGAAAGAGCGTTCAGACGCTGCAGAACCATTGCTGCGCGCACTGATCGAGATGGCGAAGCGGGTTCCCTCCCGAGCGCAAGTAAATTGGCTCTCAAGAGAGGGCGTGGAGGAACTATTGAATTGGGATGCTGAGCGCTACCGCCAAGCGGTGAACCGCAGCGGGCCTGGAGCCTAGCATGCAGATCGTCATCCCGATGTCCGGCGTTGGCGAGCGCTTCCGCAAGGCGGGCTACACGCTTCCAAAGCCTTTGATCAGAGTCGACCACAAGCCCATTATCGCCCACGTCATAGACCTGTTCCCCGGCGAGACCGACTTCCTCTTCATTTGTAACCGCGAGCATCTCGACGAAACAACATATGCGATGTCCGAGACTCTCCGCAGGTACGCCCCAGGCGGTCGGATAGTTGGCATCTCGCCGCACAAGAAGGGGCCCATCTGGGCGGTGCTCCAGAGTCGCGACCTGATTGACCCGAACAGGCCTATGATCCTGAATTACTGTGATTTCTCCTGTTACTGGGATTGGACTGATTTCAAGTCTTTCGTTCAGGAGACGGGCTGCGCTGGCGCCATTCCGGCCTACCGCGGCTTTCATCCGCACAGCCTGGGTTCAACTCGCTACGCCTATCTACGCGAGCGTCACGGATGGGTCACGGATATTCAAGAAAAGCAGCCCTTCACCGACAATCCCATGAATGAGTTCGCGTCCAGCGGAACATATTACTTCGACTCCGGAGCCCGTTGCATCGATGCGTTCGACGAGGTTGTCGCCAATGACCTAAACGTCGGTGGAGAGTATTACGCCAGCCTTGCATACAAGGGACTCGCAAAGCGACGCACTCCGATCGCCGTCTATGAACTTCAGCACTTCATGCAATGGGGAACGCCGGAGGACCTGGAAACCTACGCAGGCTGGTCAAACGCCTTTCGGCGCCTTGCAGTTGACGACGACCGCCGTGCGCGGCAGCCGGGAACCACCCTTGTCCCAATGGCAGGCCACGGGAAGCGCTTCGTCGATGCCGGTTACGAACTGCCGAAGCCGCTGATCACGGTCTCCGGCAGGCCCATGGTCATCCAGGCGACACGCGATCTCCCTGACGCTCCGGCCACGCGTTTTGTGCTACGCAACGATGTTCCACATCTCAAGGAGATCCTGCTCAAGCTGAGGACTTCCTTTGTTGGGGTGTCCAGTGTCGTGTTGGAGCACGCGACAGAGGGGCAAGCCATAACCTGCAATCTCGCCATGGACGGGTTGGACCTTAGCGCGCCCCTGTCAATCGGCGCCTGCGACAACGCTATGATTTACGATCCAGAGGCGTTCGAGCGGCATATGGCTCCGGGAGGCCCGGACGTTCTTGTCTGGGTGGTGCGAGGTCACGCGGACGGGCGGCGCCGGCCGGAAATGTTCGGCTGGGTCGATGCGGATGCTGAGGGACGAATAAGAAAAGTGCTTGTGAAGGAAGCGCCGGCTGATCCGGCCACCTGTCCTCTCATTGTGGGAGCTTTTACGTTTCGGCGCGCCGCCGATTATCAGCGGGCATGCGAGCGTCTCGTAGAGCGTAACGGCCGAGTGAACGGTGAATTTTACGTCGATAGCTTGATCGCTGATGCCGTTGAAATGGGCCTAGATTGCCGAATATTCGAAATTGAACACTATCTAGGCTGGGGGACCCCGCACGACTTACAGACCTTTGAATACTGGCAATCTTGCTTTCATAAATGGAAGGCTCACCCCTACTCGATCTTCCAAGACAGGCGTGTCCCGAGCTCCGCCACGGCCGATCTAGCCAGACGATATGAGTCAATTAGGCCGTCGCGTCCCAAGTCCAGCGGTTCCACGATGGCAGGAGCCGCAAGAAATGACATTCAAGACCGCCTCATCGGCGAGGGAAAGCGGTTTATCCCTGTCGGCGTGACCGCGGTCGCAATCGATCTGCTTGTTTACGCCGGGATGATTCGAGCAGACCTCGATCCGAGCGTCTCAAAGCTTGTGAGCTTCTTAGCTGGTGCGCTTTTCGCCTTTATAGGCAACAGATATTACACCTTCAGAAGACAAAGCGGATCATATGGATTTGTTTTGTTTTGGTTTGTATATGCAACCTCCCTTGTCCTTAATGTGACTGTAAATGTCGGGTTGCTCGCAATTTTTAAAGGATTCGCAACCCCATCCTGGCTGCCTCTCGGGTTCGCGTTTGTTGCCGCCACAGGTGTTTCGGCCGCTTCGAATTTTATCGGTATGCGGACCCTTGTGTTCCGGGGGAAGGAAGATCCAAAGGATATGACCGAGCATAGAAATCAGAAGGTCAGTTTTGGCTCCGCCAAGCGCCCCTTTGGCGTCAAGTGGTCGGAAATCGCCCTTGCCATAACAATTGTCGTCTTCGTCGCATGCTATTGGTATTTTTCGAATAATCCGCCCGCTCTGACGATGCGACGCGTTTAGCCTCAATTTTATATTCTTGTTGGAACGGCCGCTAAGCGCAGCAGCGCTTAATCTGTCGATCTACCGGCGAGGCCATCGGACGAAGGGCCTCAGCGAAGTTCGCCCTGAACTTCATCGCCGCCGCGGTTGGATTGCAAGCTGACGCTGGCTCTGCGCGGTCAGGCGTTCACGAACTAGCCGCAACGAGCCGCTTTACGCGACGTTGACGCGCGGGCGCCATCCTTCACGCCGATGCCCGTCACCGCCCACCCAACTGCGTCCCACACGCTTGCGTTGTTAGGCGTTCTGTCAGCGCTCTCCTGGGGCTTGGCGCTCACCTATTTCGCTACGGGACACGGGAACTTGGATGCGACCGGCCATGCGCTCGGCCGCGACTTCGTCAACCTATGGACGGCGGGCCACCTCGTCGCCGACGGCCGTGTGGCCGCTATATTCGATCCGGCACAATTCGGCGCGGTGCAACGCGCGCTCCTATCGCCGAACTTCCCTTTGCACTTCTGGTCCTACCCGCCGACCTTTCTTTTCGCGGCGGCCCCGTTCGGTAAGGTCAGTTATCTTCCGGGTTTTATCCTTTGGTCGCTTGCAGGTTTTGTCGCCCTCGCCGCCGCAGCCCGCACGTTCTTTCCGCGCTGGGGGCAGGCGGCTTGGCTGCTCACATCGCCGGCCGTGGCCGTCAACCTTGTCCTCGGGCAGAACGGAGCGTTCACCGCGGCGCTCATCATGTCGGGATGCATCTTGATGGCGCGTCGTCCGGCTGCAAGCGGCGCGCTGTTCGGCGTTCTGACCTTTAAGCCCCACCTCGGCCTGCTGGCGCCCATAGCCATGCTCGCGCAACGGCGCTGGACAACCGTTCTGATCGCCGGATTGGTCACGCTTGCTCTTGCCGGTCTGTCGGTCGTGGCGTTCGGCATCGACGCTTGGCGCGCCTTCGTTCAAAAAGCCTTGCCGATGCAGGCCGCCATGATGGAGCAGGGCCAGGGCCCCTTCCAGTGGATGATGACCTCGGCTTTCATGGCGGGCCGCCTGCTCGGCATTTCGGCGGAATGGTCGATGGTCCTGCAGGTCCCGTTCACGCTCGCAGGCGCAGTTTTCGTATGGCGGGCCTGGCGCAGCGATGCGGACGCTTACGTCAAATTCAGCATGTTGGCGGTGGCCGGACTCATGGCGACGCCGCAGGCCTTCAACTACGATATGATCCCCCTCGCAGCTGTCGCCGTCCTGCTGGCCGGAAAAGATGGATCATTGCGCGACCGCCTTACATCTCAGCTGCTTTGGGCGCTTCCCATCTTGATCATGGCGCTCAATGTTATTCGTCTGCCGCTGGCGCCGCTGATCCTCTTGGGGATTGCAGTCCACCTCGACCGCACCCGCATCGCCTGTGCCCTACCCGAATCGCGGAATGCGATTGCGCCAGCCAAGTGATTGGAACTGTCACGGCAACTCGACCTGGTCGCAAAACCCCCTGCCTCATCCGGTGATCAGGCGGCCGCGGTCGCCGCCGCCCAAGTCCGATGGGCTTCGGTGCGGAATGCTCGGAGCGTCGATCGGCGGATCAAGTGGGGTTGGAAGTTGAAGACGTTGTAGACGGCGGCGTGGGTGGCGAGGAATTTCTGGGCTGACGCTCGGGATTTGAACTTCTGCTGCTTTCGCTCCCGTCGTCGGATCGGCAGATGCGAATTCTCCGCCCGATTGTTCTCCCGCATCCCGCCAGGATGGTGACAACCTGTGAGGCCCAGATCCCGAGCCGCGGCACGGTAGGACGCCAGTTTGTCCGTGATGATCGCATCGGGACGTACGTCATTGTTCTTCAGAAGTTTCCTAAGTAATTTCACAGCAGCCGCCTTGTTGCGGCGCTCCTGGGCCAGCATGTCGAGAACTTCGTCGTCGACGGCACGCCAGAGGAACATCCTATCGCCCCCGATCTTCACGACCATCTCATCCAGATGCCATCGGCCCATCGGGCTGGGGCGAGAGCGCCGAAGGTTGTGGGCGAACTGACGGCCAAACTTCAGCGTCCAGCAGCGGATCGTCTCGTAGCTGACCTCGACCCCACGCTGGGCCAGCAGTTCTTCCACGTCGCGCAGGCTCAGGGTGAACCGGAAATAGAGCCACACCGCATGGCGAATGACGTCTGGCGGGAAGCGGTAGCGCTTGTACGAAATCGGCCTCAACGTCGTCCACTCTCGGCGCTCAAATCACCGGTGCGGAGACAAGTCGACGTTTAGCTGACAGCACCGCCAAATCAAACTGATTTTACAGGACTTCTCGTCCAAAATAGGTTTCTACCCTACCCCTTACCCTAAAAGGGAACGTGGCTTTCCAGCTACGTTGGCGGACCCGTGCGGACGGTAGACCCGGCAGGACTCTTATCCTTCTCGGCGTAGGAGAACGTTTCGCCGAATATACCAACACTTGTACCAACACGACGGATTCTGGAACTCATACCTCGTTGTAAACGTCTGCTTGGCGCCACTCGCCCCTGAAGTCCTGAACGACGCCTACGACAGAGCGCAGCACGGGGCGAGAAGGCGCAATTCGGTATAGTCAGTATGACTTCTTCAAACGCCTGGCGCTGAAGTTCATTGCACACGAGCGTGGCCACAAGACAGTAACCAGCCGCGACTACGATCTGACGGACTACGACGCGTTGCGCCAATTCGTGCTCGCGTTCGTGACCGGCAGCCCAAGCACCACTGAGGCGGGGACGCTCGCCCGCAGCCTGAAGTGATTTCCTGGCGTCCCAGGCTAGGCGGGTGTTAGCCCCGCATGTGGGACTATGCCGACGTCCGCCGCCAGGATCGTTCGGCACATCTCAGTCATGTCGATGGTGGCTGATCAGACGAAGGCGCCCGGCAGATAGGGCGTCACACCGTAATACTCGTGAACCCGCTCCCGCCAACCATCGCACTTCATCGCTCCACCAGTCCGTCGGGGTGTCATAGACGGAGAGGTCGTTCGCCAGACTTTTGGGTTTGGTCAGAGTTGGTTTCGCACCGGCAACGGCCTATCCACCCGCTGAGCGGGAGCCCGTTCCGGCAATTCAAGCGCGCCCGCGGTCGCTGTTGCCGAGACGTCTGTTCTTCGGCGGGCAGCCGACCGCCCGATGATAGTTGCTGATCGGCCCCGACCACGCGCGACAGCAGCGGGAAGCCCGGTTTTTTTCGATCACCTTTGAGGGACTCGCCATCGCGCGGCGTCCTCTCAGTGGGGCGTCCAGTGCAACCGCATGAGCTGAACTTGCCGATTCCGGAAATCATCCCAGTCAACCCAGCCCCTGCTCAAAAGGCTGGTCGCTCCCTGCGCATCGCGAGCGTCAGGCACCCTGTCCGCGCAGAACTAGAGCGGTTCATCGAGCAGCAGTTCGCCAGCGCCTTCGACGCAAGCCTACCGAACCACTATCCGCTGATCGCCTTCATCGAAGCTGACGGCAAGCCGATCGCAGCGGCAGGCGTGCGGTTCGCCGAACTTGGACCGCTGTTTCTCGAACGCTATCTCGACGAGGCGCTCGAGCAGCAGATCGCCGGCGCGTTCGGGCGGCCGACGGCGCGCGACGCCATCGTCGAGATCGGTTCCCTGGCCACGAATTCACCCGCTGCCGCCCTGGAGTTGTTCGAGGCCCTGTCTTACTGGCTTCGACGCGCCGCCGGCCAGCGCTTCGCGGTCGCCACGCTCGGCCCCGACTTGGCGCGCATGCTGCAGCGTCTAGGCTTTTGCATGAAGCGCCTCGCCGCCGCCGAGCCTCGGCGACTGGGGAATGAGGCCGCCTCCTGGGGCCGCTACTACGACCGCGCCCCCGCCGTCTTCGGCGGCAGGATTCCCGACCTGAATCCGGGGGCCCAATTCGCGGCGACGCAAGCGAAGACTCGCCAACGAGCCTCAAACCTGCGGCGCACGAGCGCACAGTGAGCCTCCTCCTCGACGCTGTCGCCCGCCACGCCCGCGAGCGGCCCGACATCCGGGCGCTTCACGGCGCCGAGCCGAGCCTCAGTTGGCGTGAGCTGGCGAGAGAGATCGCTGCTGTCGCCGCCGGGCTGGGGCGCCTGCTCCAGGGCATATCGTCCGACGCGCCTGTGGCTATAGCGCTCGACAACGGGCCCGCTTGGATCGTTGTCGACCTCGCACTCATATCCCTTGGTCGCCCCGCCCTCCCATTGCCGAGCTTCTTCGCCGCCGATCAACGGCGACACGCCTTATCCGACGCCGGCGCCTGCCTGATCTTGCGGCCAGCGACGAAGGCCGACGCCATGCCGTTCATGGCGGCCGGCGCCGCCCTGGCGGCGACGCCGACCAGGCTTCCGTCGCGCCCGCTACATCCAGGCACGGCGAAGATCACATACACGTCCGGCTCGACCGCGACGCCCAAGGGTGTCTGCCTGTCACTGGCCCAGATGGAGGCCACGGCCGCAGCGCTCGTAGAGGCCATCGGGGTCGAGTTCGCCGGCGACCATCTCGCCGTCCTGCCGCTCGGCGTCCTGCTGGAAAACGTCGCGGGCCTTTACCCGACGGTGCTCGCCGGCGGCGCCTATCACGCCCCTGGTCTCGCGCGTTTGGGGTTCGGCGACGGACTTCGTGCGGACATGGCGCGAATGTCAGACTTCATAGCGGCGCGCGAGATCAGCAGCTTGATCCTGACCCCCGAGCTCCTCCGCGGCCTGACCGCCCATCTGCATATGGGAGGCCCACGCTTACCCCAACTCAAGCTCGCCGCCGTAGGGGGAGCCAAGATTTCGCCAGGTCTGATCGCCGCCGCGCGCGCCGTTGGTCTGCCGGCCTATGAGGGCTATGGCCTCAGCGAATGCGCATCGGTGGTGGCCCTGAACACCCCGCCGGCGGATCGCGCCGGGACCGTCGGCCGCACCTTGCCCCACCTGTCGGTGTCTATCGCCGCCGATGGCGAGGTCGTCGTCGGGCCGGACGCCTTCCTCGGCTATGTGGGTGGCCCGCCACGATCGGGGCCGCTGCGGACGGGCGATCTAGGATCGCTCGACGCCGACGGCTTCCTCTCCATAGACGGGCGCAAGTCGAACATCCTGATCACCGCCTTCGGACGCAACGTCTCGCCCGAGTGGGTCGAGAGCGAACTCGCCGCCGAGCCGGAAATCGGACAGGCGGCGGTGTTCGGCGAGGCCGCCAGCAACCTCTGCGCCGTTGTGGTTCCGGCCCACGCCGGCGTTCCGATTGAGGCGATCCAGGCCGCCATCGACCGCGCAAATAGGCGCCTTCCGGTCTACGCCCAGGTCGACCGCTGGACGTTGTCGCCGCCTTTCGCGCTCTCGCGCGGTGAACTGACGGCAAACGGCCGTCTGAGGCGCGCCGCGATCCACGAGGCCCACCTCCCTTTCATCGACAACTTGAGCAGGGCCGCCGATGCGCTTTTTTGATGAACTTGAGGCCCAGACGGCCAGCGGGCGACAGGCGCTCTACGCGACGCCGCAGCTCATGGCAGGCGTAGGCGGCCATATCACCCGCGCCGTCTACCTCGCGTATCTCGCCCAGGCCTACCACCACGTGCGCCAGACCGTGCCGCTTTTGGGCCTGGCGCGTGATCGGATGGACGACCAACACGGCCGCTACCGCCAGGCCTTGGCCGACTACATCGAGGAGGAGACCGGCCATGAGGCGTGGATCCTTGATGACATAGCCAACGCCGGCGGTGACGCGGCGGCGGTTCGGCGCAGCGCTCCAGGCGAGGCCGTGGCGGCGATGGTCGGGTTCGTTCGCGACTACATCGAACGCGGCAACCCGATGGGCATGTTCGGAATGATCTTCGTGCTGGAGGGGACCAGCACCGCGCTGGCTGCGCATGGCGCCTCGGCGCTCGGCAAGGCGCTGGGACTCGGCCCGGAATGCTTCACCTACCTGGCGTCTCACGGGGCGCTGGATCAGCAACACATGGCCTTCTTCGCCGCCCTGATGAACACCGTCCGTGACCCGGACGACCAGGCGGCGATCGTGGCGGTGGCCCAACAGGTCTTTCGCCTGTTCGCAGCAATGTTCAGCGCCATCCCCCTGGAGGGGGCCGGCCCGACGCTCGCGGCAAGCCGGGATGGCCGGCATCGGGCAGAGCCCCCTTCCAATGCGACGCAGCCAGTTCGCTGACGTCGAGCACGCGGGGGCGGGACAACAGGAAATCCAATCATGACTTCACGGAACTCAGGCCTCATGGCCCTGGCGCTGCTTCTGGCGTCGCAGGCGGCGCCCGCGCTCGCTTCGGACAACCCAACGATGGACGCCGCCGTCGAGCAGGTCGAGCACGGCTGGGAGCGCATCAAGTACCAGGTCACCGATCCGGGCCAACAGCATCGGCAGATCAAGGCCCTGTCGGAAGAGGCGGCGGCGGTCGTCGCACGCTATCCGGGACGCGCTGAGCCGCTGATCTGGCAGGGCATCGTCAAGAGCGAGGAAGCGGCCATGTCGTCGGGGCTGTCCGCCTTGGGCGACGCCAAGGCCGCGCGCCACCTGTTCGAGACCGCGTACCAGTTGAACCGTCGGGCCCTGGACGGCGGCGCCGCCACCAGCCTGGGCACACTGTTTGATCGCGTTCCCGGTTTCCCGATCGGCTTCGGCGACAAGAAAGTCGCCCGCCGGTACCTGGAGGAAGGCGTCGCGATCGCGCCGGACGGGATGGACGCCAACTACTTCTATGGCGATTTCCTCGCCAGCCAGGGCGACAACGCCGGCGCGAGGAAAGTCCTGATGCGGGCGCTCGCTTCGCCGCCCCATCCTGACCGCCCCGTCTGGGACGCAGGCCGAAGGGTGGAGATCCGCAAGCGGCTCGCCGACGTGAACGCCAAGCTGAAGGTCCGCGGCGGATAATGTTGGCGACCTGGCGCAGGCTCGGCGCCCAGCTTCGAAGTCCCAAGGGTTGGTGCGGCCACGTGGCGGGCGCCTTCATGCGCTTCGTCAACCGCGGCCCGAACGCCGCAGCCTTGGGCTCACTCGAAGTGCAGGCGACCGACGACGTGCTTGAACTGGGTTTTGGTCCTGGCGAGGCGATCCGCGCCCTGGCGCGGCTCGCCCCTCACGGGCGCGTCTGGGGTGTGGACCAGTCAGCCGCCATGCTGGCCCAGGCCCGCGCGCGCAACGCCCGCGGCATAAGCCTGGGGCGAGTGCGCCTTCTGCAGGCCACCTTCGATCGCCTGCCAGTCCCCGATCAGTCGATAGATAAAGTCCTGGCGGTCAACGTGGCCTATTTCTGGGATAATCCGGGCGCCGTTCTGCGCGAAATCTGGCGGGTGCTGCGGCCCGGTGGGCGGATCAGCGTCTACGTCACCGACGAAGCCGTGATGCGGCGTTGGAAATTCGCCGGCGAAGACACGCACAGGCTCTATGACGCCGACAAGCTGGCTGGCCTCTTGGGCAAGGCGCCGTTTGACGCCGCTCGGGTGCGGTTGTCGCGCGTGCCCCTGCCCCTCGGCCTGAGCGGCATCGTGGCGACGGTGGACAAGCCGCCAGCCTGATCAGGTGAACATCCGCGCTACGCTCCGGTCGCTGCCCGCGAGCGCGAGGTCGACAAGGCCCGGCGCGACAGCGTTGAGGCGCACGAAGAATGCCTCCGGGAAGCCCAGATAGACGTCTCGCTCGCGCTGCGCGATGGCGCGCACCAAGCGGTCGGCCACCCGGTCGGGGTCGTCGAGCTTCATTCGCGTCCGGGCGGCGAACTCCATCACTTTGCTGCTGTTGAACGCCGTGCGGATGGCGCGGGGCGCCACATAGGTGACCCCCACCCCCGAGCCGGCAAGTTCGCGTCGCAACGCCTGGCTGAAGCCCTTCAATCCCGCCTTCGAGCTGGAATAGGTGGTGAAGTACGCGAAATTGATCGACGCGAAGATCGAACCGACATTGACGATCTGACCCGAACCGCGAGCACGCATCCCCGGCAGCGCCGCCTGGGCGAGCCTGACCGGAGCGACCAGATTGACCATGTAGGTCATCTGCAGATGCTCGACGCTCTCGGCCTCAAACGGCCCGAAATGCTGCAGCCCGGCGAGGTTGACGAGGATGCTCGGCGCCTGGCGACGAACCTGGTCGGCGGCGGCCTCCAGGCCTTCGGCGGTGGAAAGGTCCGCCTGCACGGCCTCGTAGGCCCCATCCTTCGGCGCCTGCCGGTCCAGCACCACAACCTTTGCGCCACGCCCGGTCAGCCGCCTGGCGATCCGCCCGCCGAGATCCCCTGCGCCGCCGGTCAGCAGGACAGTCTGATTTGCCAGAGTCATGGTCGCTGTCACGCCGCCGCGCCCAGGCTCAACGGATCAACGCGCAGGCGATGCGCGGGCCAGCGCCGCCGATTGGCTGGGCGACGTGATCGTCGGGATTGGCGTGGATGATCAGGGCCGAACCGTCGGCGTCCCGCAGATCCTTGAGGGCGACGCGGCTGGAGAACACCTCGCTCGCGCCGACGCCGTTGTCGCCCACGAACAGATTGGGCAGGTCGCCCATCTCGGCGCCCATGGGATTCAGCAAGCCGTGCATCGCCATGCCGTGGTGGATGTGCGCGCCAGCCGCGGTGAAGCCGGCCGCCGAGCAATCGCCGCGCTCGTGGAAATGCATACCATGCCAGCCCGGCGTGAGGCCGTGGACTTGGACGCGCGCCAGCACCCCGTCGGCGGCCTGGGTGAGGACGACGGCGCCGATGGTCTCGCCGGCCGCGCTCTTCACGTCGGCCGTCAAGGTTTGCGTGGTCGCCTGGGCGTGCGCGGCTGTAGCGAGCAGGGCGATCGTCGCCGCGATCAGGGCTTGCTTCATGGGAAATGTCCTTTGGGTGAGTCGCTTGTTTTCTGGTCGATCAGAGGGCGGCGAGCGCGCGGGTGATGCTTGTGGCCTTCGCCGGGGCGTAGGCGCCGCTGACCGCGGCGAAGACTTCTCCGGTAGGGCCGACGACCAGGGCGGCCGGCTCGCGCGGATCCAGCCGCAGGCGGCGCGCGAGGTCCGCTGCGTTCGTGAACACCGGCGCCATATGCGCCCTGGCCTCAGTCGTGTCGAAGCGACGGCGCATGCCGCCCAGGATCATCGCCTTGATGGGCGCGGCGCCGACGCCGATCACCGGCATCTCAAGCCATCCCCCCTGACTGTCGCTCAGACCCAGGCCCTGTTTCCAGCCGTCGAGGGCGCCTTGATGGTCGTGGCTGAAACCGAGCAGAACCACGATGCGCCGCGATCCCAGCTTCCCCGGGATTTCCACGGAGTTGCCGTTGAGATCCTTGGTGTCCACCGTCAGGAGAAGATCGTCGGCCCGAACGGCATGCACAGACGCGCTAAATCCCAATACCGCCGCCAGACTGACAATCCGGAAAACGCCGATCACATGGTGTTGGTTGATGGCCATGCACACTCCGTTGCGTCCCCGATCAAGAGACGCCGCAGAGGCCGCGGCCCCTCAAGGATACGGCGAGGGGCGCTGTCAGACTTACAGGGTGTTGTCGGGATAATTCTTTCGGACAACCCGCGGCGTAGATTTGCGGTGGAAACTGGTGGCGGTTTCTCCACGGAATTTCGGCGGGCGAGCCGCCCATACGCGAACGCCTAACCTCATTTGAATACTCGATTTCGAGTTAAGTTGACGACGCCGGCGAGGTCGAAACGAAGAGCGCCTAGTCCAAATTGGGCGGAAGCCGCCTCAGCGAGATCGGCGGCTCGCGGCGTGAGCGGTCCAGTTCTCTCAAGATTCGCCGCTGAGGCGCTTCGCCCGCCGCGGCGTCATCCATGCAGGGACGTCCGAACGTGCCCTCCGGCGCTTGTCCGCGCCGGTCGGAGGCCTATGCGCGTGAATACCCATCTCCCTGACACCGCGCTTCACGCGGCTCCTGCGCGCAGGGCGCGAGTGTGCTTCCTCTATCTGGCCCAGGCCCATCACGTCCTGCACAGCCTCTCGGTGGCGCTCGAGCTCGCGCGCCGACGGCCCGACCTGGAGGTGGATGTCGCCGCCGCCAGCGAAGGCGTCTTCAACTATGCGCGCCTGCTGGCGGACAGTATCGGCGGCTCGTCAATCACATGGCGACTGCTGGGACCCGCGTGGCTGCGCAAAATGGGCGGCGGCGATGGGATCCCTCCGAAGATTCCGATGTTGGCGGCCAGCGCGCGGACCCTCGGCGGCTACGACGTCATCATCGCACCGGAGCGGACCACCGCAGCGCTGCGCGGATTGGGGGTGCGCGCCGGGCTTGTCTACACACAGCACGGCGCCGGCGATCGGGCGGGTCCATTCGAACCGCGGCTCGCCCGCTTCGACCTGGTTTTCGCCGCCGGGCCGAAGCAGCGCGATCGCATGGTGGCCGAGGGGCTTGTGGCGCCGCATCGGTGCGTCGTCGTGGGCTATCCCAAGTTCGACTTGGTGGACGCTTTGGCCCCTGCCCTGCCGCGGCTCTTCGCGAACGATCGGCCGACGGTGCTCTACAACCCGCACTTTTCGGCAAAGCTGGGATCATGGGGGCCGTGGGGTGGCCGGATACTCCGGGCTTTCGCCGGGCAGAGCCAGTACAACCTGATCTTCGCCCCGCACCTGCGCCTGTTCGGCGGTGCAGACCCCCGGCACGTGAAGGACCTCGCGCCGTTCGTAGGCCATCCGGGCATCCACATCGATCTCGGGACCACCCCGGCCGCCGTGGACATGACCTACACTCGGCTCGCAAACCTCTACCTCGGCGACGTGAGCAGCCAAGTGTACGAGTTCCTGCGCGAGCCGCGGCCGTGTCTGTTCCTGAACCCGCACCACGCCCCATGGCGCGCCAACGAGAGCTACGGCCACTGGAACTTCGGGGCGGTGCTCGACAGCGTGGGCGACCTGTTGCCGGCGCTGGGCAGCGCATTCCGCACGCATGGAGAATACAGGACCGCGCAGATCCAGGGCTTCCACCATACGTTCGATTTGGCCGGACCGCCGGCCTCCATCAGGGCCGCAGACGCCATCGCCTGGCTGGCTGACAACCTGCAACGAACGCGTGATCGATCCAAGGAGGACGCATCATGGACATCGGACACGCAAGGCCCGCCCTCCTTACCGCCACCCTGATCGCCGTAGCCGCCGTCGGCACAGCATCGCCCTGCCGCGCCGGCGACCACGACTGGAAGGTGGCCTCCGACGTAGGCCAGGCTGCGCTCGTCGCCTTCGCCCTGGGCGACACCGCGTGGCGGGGCGACTGGTCCGGCGAAAAGCAGCTGGCGCTCAGCGTCGTCGCGACGGAGGCGGAGACCTTCGGTCTGAAGCACGCCTTCCCCGAGATGCGGCCGAACGGGCGAAACAACCGCTCTTTCCCCTCGGGCCACACTTCGATTTCCTTCGCCGCCGCAGGATATCTCCACCAGCGCTATGGATGGCAGGTGGGCGCGCCCGCCACCATTGCGGCAGGACTGGTCGGCCTGGCGAGAGTCGAAGCGCACGAGCACCACTGGTACGACGCCATGGCGGGCGCGGCCCTCGGCGAGACCACGGCCTTCATTATAACCAGGCCGCGGGACGACAAGGTCATGCTCTTACCATGGGCGGACAGCCACGGCGCGGGCGTCAACCTCTATGCGCGATTCTAGAGCGGGTTTCGTTTACGTGGGATCGCGGCCCCGCAACCGCTTCTCGGCGAAGGCCGGGATCCAGGTGAAACCCAGGAGCCGCTCAGCTGAATCTGGATTCCGGCCTTCGCCGAGATAAGCGGAGGAGTGGGTCAACCTAAATCCAACAGGTTCTAGCCGCAGCCTGCGGCGCGCTTCCTACGCATGCCTTCGGGATCACGCCCTGGTGGAGGATGAGCCCGGCGGCCGCTAGTCTGAGCGTGCCGTCAGCAGTGACGCCGCGCCCGCGCCCTGAGGTTGGGACCCTCCGGCGGCGTCAATGGTGAAGGAACACTACATTCGTGGCCGAGGCGCCCAGATGCACAAAGACCGCCCTTGCGTGTCCCAAGGCCATGGACCGAACCGTAGTGGAGCTTCGTCGATGGTGCGCGGACCAGCGCCAAAAATCGTGCCTTTTCGCACCGAGCAGCCAACCCGGTCGCTAGTCAGTACGGTGGACGGCCCGCGCGCCGAGGCGGCCAACCGCCCGCGCGTCATCGAGTGTACACTCCAGAAGGATGCGGCGGCACAGGATCTTGCCGTGCTCCTGACGCGCGTCGAAAAGGCGAAAGGGCCCGACAGGCAGTTGGACGGCGCCCTGGTGGCGGCGCTGCAAGGGGGCTCATCGCCAAGCCAGCCGATTTGCGCTCTCACCGGAAGCCTAGACGCGGCCATGGGGCTGATGCGGAGCGTCCTCCCGGCTTGGGCGATCGAAGCTTGCCGATTTAGCCGCGCCACAGACGCACGGGTGGCAATCTGGCCGGAGGGCCTTCGTCCCGAATGCTGTCACGAGGCCTGGGGCGCCACCTTGGAATTAGCCATACTGGCCGCAGTACTGAAGGCGCTGGCGGCCGATGCGCCTCGGACTGTCACCCCGGGCGTCGACTGGAACGTCGATGACGCCCGGTCGTGAGCGCCAATGCCCGCGCCCTCCCCTTCGAACGCCCCACTCGCGAAGACAGCGGATTTTGTTGGCGCCGTCGATGTTCCCGGCCGGCTGTAGGCCCGCGCCCGCAAACACGCTCGCACAGGGCCATTTGACCCGGCCGCCCCAGCCCATCTTTCGGAACCGGCTCATGGCCCGCTCGCGTCGTCGCAGCGGTTGGTGGGAATTCTCGGCGCGGTTGTTTAGCCAACGCCCCATTTCCCGGCGCCCAGCCAGGCCGATGTCCTTCATCGCCGCTGGATAGGACCGCAGGCCGTCGGTCACAATCGCCCGCGGGCGGCCGTGCCGCTTCAGAGCCTTCTTCAGGAATTTCAGCGCCGCAGCCTTATCATGTTTCTCGGTGACATAGGATTCCAGCACCTCGCCCTCGTGATCGACGGCACGCCAGAGGTAGCGCATTTCGCCGCCGATCTTCACGTACATCTCGTCCACGTGCCAACGCCAGTGGGTGTGGACCCGCATGTGTTCCACCCGCTTCCTGCGGATCTCTGCAGCGAACAGCGGGCCGAACCTGTTCCACCAAAACCGCACCGTCTCATAGCTGATGTCGATGCCGCGCTCGAACAGCAGGTCTTCGACGTTCCGCAGCGACAGCGGGTAGCGCACGTACATCATCACCACGAGCCGGATGACCTCCGGTGAAGAGTTGAAGTATTTGAATGGGTTGTGCATCGACGGGCTTACCGCCAATTCCGACGCGGCTGCCTCCGGTCGCTGCTGCGCCCTGGCGGCTCGACCGCGATGACGGCCCAGTCGATCCCGGCCTCCATGGCCTGCTCCGTCGCCTTGAGGACCGCCGCCGTCTTGTCCGCAGCCGTGACCACGATCGGTGGACCGGAGGGGAATTTGCCGTTGGCGTCCAGATAGGCCTGACAGGTGAACGTCTTATATGCCACGGCTACGTCCCAAAGGGCTGCCAAACGAAGTTCGAAGTCAGGCTAAAACGTCACGGCCGCACCGCAACCATTTTGCCTGACACCGCCATTTGACGCCTCCCGTAACTGTGGCCGCCCGACGTCATTCGCCGCAGCCATCTTCGTGACCAAAGGCAAGCCCGGTTCCGGCCGCCGATCCAGTCGCGAGCCCGATCCGCAGCGGCCAAAGTTTAGCGAGAAGTCCAAAAGAGGCGACCCTGGCGAGTGGCGAGCGAGCAAGGCCGGTGGTAATTTGACTGCATGATCGCCACAGCGCCCTACCGCGAGCAGGAACTCGACCTACCGACAGCGCGACTCAAGATCCACCAACTCGAATGGCGTGAGCCGATTGATGACGTCATCGTCGTGGGGGATGGCCGGCACTATTTCGACATGTGCCTCACGCCCAGGCCCAGCGAGGCTCGCGGGTCTTATGTGGGACGCTTCGCGCCATCGGAATACGAGGCGCTCGGGCGCGTCATCTTCTTCCCCGCCGGCGCCCCACTGCACATCCGCTCAGGCATGGGCCGGCAGTGGGCGTTCCAATGCCGGTTCGACGCGCAATCCTTCGAAGGGCTGGCCGCGGCCTGGGACCGCGATCGCTTGCGCGAGTCCCTGCACGTCAAGAACGCGTCGGTGGATGCGGCCTGCGATCGCATCGTCGCAGAGATGAGCGAGCCGGGCTTCGCCAGCTCGATCGTCATCGAGTCGCTATGCTCTCTGGTCGCGGTCGACCTGGTGCGGCATTTCTCGACCGTGCGGGCCACGTCCAGCGGGGGCCTGCCGACCTGGCGGTTGCGCCGGATCGAGGACCGGGTGCGCGCCGAGGGCCCTGCGCCCACGCTCAGCGAACTCGCCACGCTCTGCGGCATGAGCCCGCGTCACCTGACCCGGGCGTTCCGCCAGCAAACCGGCCGCACCTTGAGCGATCTGGTGACCGAGGTCCGCACGTCCCGGGCGATGGACCTGCTAACCTTGGACGATCTCAGCCTGAAGGAGATTGGTGACCGATTGGGTTTTGCGCACCCATCCGCCTTCTCGACGGCCTTCCGGCGCGCCACTGGAGAGCGCCCCAGGGACTACCGCGCCCGGATGCAGTTCGAGCGCCGCCCGGCTTTTTTGTCCTGCTCGCATAATCGCGTCCCCTAGGCGGCACGACGCGCGCCCCCCGTCGTCCTATGCCTCCGAATGAAGGCGCGCCTGAGAGTCAAACGCGCCGGGAGGACAGATGCCCGACGTGTTGCATCCCGACGCCTTGGTGGAAGAGGCGCAGCGGCGCACCGGCCTTACGGAGTTCGACAGCCCGTCGTTCCGGGACGGCCTGAGCCTGATGGTTTCCGGCGCGAACCGCTGCGAGCGCGTCACGCCGCACGGCCGGGCCGTATTCGCCGGCCAGGCCGTGGGGGCGCTCGGCAACCGCCTCAAGGTGACCGAATACGTCCGCCGAAATCCGCAAGTGCTGGACGAGCAGATCGAACGGCCAGTGATTGTGCTCGGCGCGCCGCGCACGGGCACGACGCTCACCGCGAACCTCCTGGCGACGGACCCCGCACGCCGCTCGCTGCTGAGCTGGATCGCCGAAGATCCGATCCCGCCGCCGACGCTGGAGACCCTGAAGACTGATCCGCGGTGCCTGGCCAAGCTCGAGCAGGAACGGATCCAGCGGGAAAAGGACCCGGCCGCCGGCCGATTCTTCCGGTCCTCGGCCGTCTATCCCCATGAATGCGTGATGCTCCACCGCCACGACTTCAAGTCGCTGGCCTGGGAAGCGGCGTTTCCGAATCCGGCCTATTCCGACTTCGTTCTGAACGGCGACATGGGGACGGCCTACCGGTACCACCGCATGGTGCTTCAGATCCTGCAGTCTAAGGCTCCGGGCGTGTGGAGCCTGAAGATGCCGTCGCACGCGGTCCATATAAACTGGCTGATCGAGACCTATCCCGACGCCCGCATCATCTGGACCCATCGCGACCCGTTCACCGCCATGGGCTCGCTGATGAGCCTCATCGCCAACTCCCACACCTTCCACACCGACAATAATCCGGACACGGAATACATTGGACGCCACTACCCGGCGCAGATCGCCGCCCATGTGGATCGGATGATCGCCTTCGCGAAGGCGCGTCCCGACGTGCCGATCCACCATCTGCAGTATGCCGACATGACGCGCGACCCGGTGAGCGAGATGCGCCGGCTCTACGCCTTCCTGGGCGACGACTTCACGCCGCAGGTGGAAGCCGGCATGCGCGAATGGCTGGCCGAGAACCCGCAGGGGAAATACGGCAAGCACGCCTACACGCTGGATCGCTTCGGCCATTCGGAAGCGTCTGTCCGGCCCTACTTCGAGAACTACCTTGCTCATTTCCAGGTGGAGCGCGAAGGCCTCTAGGCCGCGCCGCCTGACACTCACGGAGTCCTGCATGGCGATCGGCCACCTCTTCGACCTCAGCGGGCGCGTGGCCCTGGTCACCGGCGCCAACAGCGGGCTGGGCCTGGGCTTCGCCGAGGGGATCGCCCGCTGCGGCGGCGACGTGGTCGTGTGGGGCCGGCGCGAGGACGCCAACGCCCGGGCCGCCGACCACCTGAAGAGCTTCGGCGGGCGCGTGCATCATCGCCCGGTCGACGTCTCGGACGAAGACGCCGTAAGGGCGGGCTTCGCCGACGCCGTGGAGGTCATGGGCCGCGTCGACTGCGTGATCGCCAACGCCGGGATCATGCCGACCCACGAGCGGTACCACGAGATGCCGAGCGCCTCCTGGCACAAGGTCCTGGCGGTCAACCTGCACGGTGCGCACTACACGCTGCAGGAAGGCATACGCCACATGCTGGCGCGCAAGGAGGCGGGCGATCCGGGCGGCTCTCTGATGGTCTGCGGCAGCCTGTCGACGCGCCTGGGCGTGCCGAGGATCGAGAACTACGCCGCGGCGAAGGGCGCCCTGGCGTCCGTCGTGCGCTGCATCGCCGCCGAGTACGGCCGCGACGGCATCCGGGCCAATATCGTCCTGCCGGGCTTCATCCGCACCGGCGAGGCGACCAAGGAGTCCGAGGCCGACAACCCCTTCACCAAGATGCTGGAGGAGCGCGCGCCCATCCCGCGCTGGGGCTATCCGGCCGACTTCGCAGGCGTCGCGGCTTACCTGATGAGCGATGCGGCCAGCTATCACACGGGCGACCTGATCACCATCGACGGTGGCTGGTCCAGCAGCGTCTTTTCGAGGTGAGCGCGATGAAGGTGGCCAATCTCTACGGGCCGGGCGAACTGCGTATCGACGAGGTCGAAGCGCCACGGGCCGGTGGCGCGGACGTGGTGATCAAGGTGGCCGCCTGCGGCATCTGCGGCACCGACCTCAGCTTCGTGCGCGGAGGCTCCTTCCGGGACGGCGCCATGCCGCTCGGGCACGAGGCCGCCGGCGTGGTGACGCAGGTCGGACCGGACGTACGAGGGCTGGCGCCGGGCGCGCGGGTGGCGATCAATCCCATGGGCGACGCCGCCAACGTCATCGGCAATGGCGGCAGCGAAGGCGCCTTCGCCGACTATCTGCTGGTCCGCAACGCCGAGTTGGGGCGCAACCTCATCACCGTGCCCGACAACCTGCCGCTCTCGATCGCGGCCATCGCCGAGCCGCTGGGCGTCGCACTGCACGCCGTGAACCGGAGCCAGATCCAGCCGGGCGAAAAGGCGGTGGTGTTCGGCGTCGGGCCGATCGGCCTGGGCGCAGTAATCTGGCTGAAGGAGAGGGGCGCCAAGCACATCGTCGCGGTCGACCTGTCGCCGGAGCGGCTGGCGCTGGCGAAGCACTTCGGCGCCGAGACCCTGGTGCTGGCCGATCGGGAGGACATCGCAACGCGCCTGCGCGAGGCGCTCGGCCAAGTCTCCCTGATGGGTTCGTCCCGTATCGACGCCGACGTCTATATCGACGCCGCTGGCGCGCCGACGAACCTTCCCATCGTGGTCGCCAACGCGAAGCTCCACGCCCGGATGGTCGTTCCCGCGGTCCACAGAGAGCCCGTGCCCCTGAATCTGGGGCAGATGCTGATGAACGAGATGAGCATCACCACCTCGATGGGCTACCCCCATGAGTTCGAGCGGGTGGTGGAGCGGCTCGCCGAGGACCCGGAATACTTCGAGCCCTACATCACCACGCGTTTTCCCTTCGATCGCTTCCATGAGGCGTTCGCCGCCGCATCGCAGCGCACGTCCGGCAAGGTGATGGTGGAGTTCGAGCCCACCTGATCGGCGGCGGGTCCGCCGCCTTCATTTTCTGACGGAGAACAGTGATGTTGCAGGCTGGTTTGCTCGAGAATTTCTTCCAGTTCGGCTACGTCACGACAGACCTCGAGGCGGCGATGGCCGTGTACCGCGAGCGCTTCGACGTACCCGCGTTCATGATCCTGGACGGCTCGGTTCTGAAACCCGGCGCCCAGAGCACGCTTCGGGTGGCGCTGGCATGGATCGGGGACACCATGGTCGAACTGATCCAGCCCGTCGGCGAGCCTAGTCCACTCTACGCCGAGGCGCTGCCAAAGGCCGGCATACGCCTGCATCATCTTGGCTATCGCGTGAGGGATGAAGGCCGCTGGGCCGGGGTCCTGGCGGCGATCGCACAGAACGACGTGCCGATGGTCGCCATGAGCGCGCCAGGAGGCAGCCTTGAATGCGCCTACGCCGACGCCCGCGCCCATTTAGGGCATCATCTGGAGTTCGTCTGGACCAAGGCCGGTCAACCGGACTACTTCGCTCATGTGCCGCGGGCGCCCGACCGGCGTGAAGCCTGAGGCGCCACCCCTGCCCCTGCTATGGCTGGTGGAGACAACACCGCCGTTAGGGCGAATTGGATATTTTCAGATCCTTGGGGATCGCCGCGGACCGGGCCGCCAGCCGACGACACCCATCGCTATCGGGCCAGCAGGCACTGTCAGACCAAACGCCCCAGGCACCCAGTTTCGCACTTTGTTAGGCTGACGACGCCATTTCGAACGTGCCCGGGCGCCGCGTCTCCTCCTGTTTTTCTTGAAGGGTCAATCGCTGCTGCCCGAAATCCGGGGCAGCAGGGGGGCGAAGCCTGCCGCTCACTATTTGGTCAACACCGTTCGAATCTCTCCTGCACCCAGTGGCGTCATGGACCGGTGCGTTCATGGGAGAACTCCTTCGATTGCGGGCGCCGACTACCGGCGTGCGTGGGGAGATTCGGTGACGGGCACGTCCATGCGCCCGATGCGGGGGATATCGATGGTCATCACGTCCCCCGGGACAACCGGGCCCACGTTGGGGGTGCCGGAGAAGATCACGTCGCCCGGATGCAGGGTCATGACGGTGGAGGCGAAGGCCACCAGCTGGGCTGGGGTGGCGGCGAGGTCGCGGAAGCTCCACGCCTCCTTCAGCTCGCCGTTCAAGAAGAACTCGAAGCCGAGCTCGGAGGGGTCGCCCACCTCATCGGTGGTCACCAGGGCGGGGCCGAGCACGCCATAGGTGTCGAACGACTTGCAGAAGGTGAAGAACTCCTTCTCCTCCTTGAGGGTCATGTCCAGGCCGCAGGTGAAGCCCGCCACATAGTCGAGGGCCTCGGCCTCGGTGACGTTGGTGCACTCTCGGCCGATCACCCAGGCGAGCTCCGCCTCATAGACCGTGGTGCGGTCCAGCCAGCGCAGCTGGACGCCGTCGCCTTCGCCGGCCATGGCGCTGGTCATCTTGAACAGCGAGCCGAGGGTTCCGGGCGGGGTCTTGTGGTGCGCCCAGTTGGCCACGCCGCAAATGAACTTGCCCGGGTTGGCCACCGGTGACAGCAAGTTGACCTGTTCGCGCGCAACCAGCGGGGCGTTGGAGGCCATGGACTCCATCCGCGGGCGCAGAGCCGGCAGGGCGGCGATCACCTGGTCGCCCGGCTGCAGCGGCCATCGCAGGGACGGCAACTCGTCGGTGACGGCGGTGACGTCGCGGACCCCGCCCTCTTCCAGCAGGCCCAGGCGCGGCTTGGCCGCCGGGTCGGCCTTGAACGTAAAGCGGCAAATCTTCATGCAAAATCTCCAAGTCGGCATTAATCCCGTTCAAAACGAAAGCTCAATTTTGCCGTCAAATTCGTCTATCAAAAGGTGTAGTTCAACGTCACACCATACGTCCTCGGATCGCCAAGGATCCCACTCTTTTCGCCAACATTACTTGGAAACGCGGTATAATATTGCTCATTTGAGAGATTTTTTACCCAAATCGCCACCGTGGTGTTCGTCTTCAACATCCGCGCCCACTCGATACGAGCGTCAAACGTCTTGTACGAATGCAATACATAATCGGGGTTGACCTTTCCCGTTGACGGATCGAAGCCGTTCAACTCACTCACAAGCCTCCTACTCGTGTAAGACCCGCTAACCTGCGCACTAAAGTCCCCAACTTCCTCACCAGCCGGGATATCGTATCTGATAGACCCGCTGACCATGCTCTTAGGAACATTAGCAAACGGAGCCTTTGAATAGTCTACAATGCCCGACGTCGTACTGGGCCTAAACTTGTAGTCTTTATATTTAGGATCCGAGTAGGCGTATGACGCCATGACCTCGATGCCGCGAACAGGCCTCCAGCTGTTCTCGATCTCGAATCCATCAACACGGGCTGCCGCCGCGTTTATGATCGATGACACCAAGACGTTCAATTCATTTACAAAGCCAAGCTGCTTCTGGATATTAGTATACTTCTGATGATAAACGGCAATTCCCGTCCAACCTTTCGATCCACCGATGTTCCAGGACGTTTTCAAACCGACTTCGTAGTTTGTCACCCTCTCCGGCTTGTACGGGATAAAGTCAGAAGGCTTCACTGCAGATGCCTGAAAACCGCCGGTGCGATACCCGGTGCTATTCGTTAGGTAAAGCAAAGTGTCAGGCGCCGGTTTCCAGTCCGCGGTGAGTGTGTAAGTGAGCGCGGAGAAATCCGTCGACACGTCCTTCCTACAAGGCGACAGAGGAACTCCTCCGACATCGGCAGACAAAAGCGTGCAGGTCGTCACCCGCGTAGCAATTCTCGTGGTATCGGAGTTTCCTATTAACTTCCGGTGGTCCCACGTCTTCCTAAGGCCGCCCGTAAACGAGACATTGTGCAAAAATTCTGGCCTGTAAGTCACTTGCGCAAAAACTGCTTCACTGCGATTCTTGACGTATGGGCTTTTTCGACCAACTGCAGCGGCAGCCGTTCCGACAAACTGATTAGAAATAGAATAATCCGTACCGCTTTCCTTAAATATATAACCGCCCGCAATATAGTTTATCTGCCTATTCGCTAGGTCTCCCAGGACCTGAAACTCATCTGAGTACTGCTTTGCTTTCAAACGTTGAACATTATCAATGATATCGAATCTCGCCCCGTCGATATCGTAGAATATATACGAGTTTGTGTCCCTAAATCCCGCGATATTCTTGAAATTAATACCGTCACTAATATGGTATTCGGTAATATTTGAGGCCGCGTAAGTGTGTATCTCGATGCCATTTCCTCTGGCATTCGAAAACGTAGAGTGAAATGGTAAACTATTCTGCCGTGTATTAAAATCCGACAATATTACGGGATATAGACCGGTTGGAGAAAGCGTCTGAAGAATCCCAGTTGTGCCAACTGATGCGACGGTAAATGCAGTTCCATTATCATGCTCATGCGTTCCATCCAGCGCCAAAACGTTGGTCACACGGCTGTCGGGTGGAGCGAACCGCAGCGAAAGACGCCACGCCTCACTCATTTCATCATCCAGATCGCGGCCGGTCGTATAGGAGTGTGTGTACCCATCACGGCGCGTGATCTTCCCGCCAATACGTACCTGAAAGCTATCGTTGACGGGAAGATTCACAACACCCTCGCCTTGTCGCAGACTATAGGCTCCAACTGTCGCCTTCGCGTAGCCGCCAAATGTTTCCTCGGGCGCTCGAGGAGTGATTAGAACCGCGCCGCCCGTAGAATTACGACCGAACACCGTTCCCTGTGGTCCTTTAAGAACCTGCACGGACGCGACATCGAAAAGCCCGGTATTTATCCCTTGTGGTCTCGCCTGGACGACCTCAGCCAAATAGACGCTAACCGATTGGTCAAAAACCATGTTCGCGAGGGTTTGGCGCTGAGATCGAATTGCTGGATTGAAGGCACCATTTCCAATCACGGTCGGGGTAACGCTAAACCCCGGGACTAGGCGCTGAATCTCGTCCAACCGATCAATGCGCGCGCGATCTAAAGCGTCAGCTGGGATAACGGTGACAGCAAGCGGCACATCCTGAAGGCGCTCATTTCGGCGACGGGCAGTTACAACGACGGTATCGAGCGTTCCGGCCTCGCCTGGTTCAACCTGGGCCATCCCCGCAATGACCACCGTAGGGTGCAACACGAACAACGGAAATACTAATGATGCAGCCGACGCAGTAAGCACTCGCTTCACACTTAGATTCTTTTCCATTTTTTTTCCTGTATTCCGGTTATTTTGTGACACATCAGGGTCGCTCGTTTCCGAAAACGGCGCTTCTGACGTTACATACATGCGTCCTTGCGCTGACCAATTCGGACGAGTATCTCACACAGCAATTTTCGGCCTAAAGTCTGGATTGACTGCGTGCGAAATGCCGGCCTGCAGCACACAGAGCGGCAATGCAACTATGGCGCCCGAAATGCCCGCAATTCTGGTATATTCTTCACATTTTTGCATTTGTCCCCCCTCTTTCTGGCGCTCAATTAGCGCCCCCAACCGATTGTCTAGGTCATATATCAGTGTATATGTAGCTATCCCGGTATTACCGATGCTACTGTTGCATTGCGTTCTGCGCTGTTTCCTTCGGGATACTTATCTTTCGATGGAGGCCGTAACCGTTGAAGGTCAGCAGGTAGTGTTCGCGACTAGATGAAAATGTAGAGCTTCCCGACACTCTGCGCAGGTGGCGACGGTGGACGCTTTCAAACCTTGATGTTGTAGACCTTGGCCGCATTACCGGAGAGCACCTTGACCTTCTCCTCCTCGGTCAGACCGCCCATCGCCTTGTCCATGTCGTCGATCGGATAGAGGCAGATCGCGTGCGGGAAGTCGGTCTCAAACATTACGTTGTCGACGCCGACGGCCCGGATCATGTGAGTGAGGTTTTTCCGTTCGAACCAGAAGCAGGTGTAGAAGTTCGTCGCGAAGTACTCGCTCGGTAGCCGTTGCAGCTTGCCCGCGTTGACGCCAACTTCCTTGTACTCGTGATCCAGTGCCTCGAGGATAAAGGGCACCCAGCCCAAACCGCTTTCCACCGAGATGAATTTTAGGTTCGGGAAGCGGTCGACCAGGCCCGACAGAATGATGTTACCCATCACTCGACCGTTACCCATGAACAGCATCGCCCCGCCCAACGCCATGCGCAGGTCGCTGGCAAGGCCGGGCCAGCCCTGATCGCCGAACCAGTCCATCGACTGCTCTGAGCCGCCGATGTGGAAATTGATCGACATGTCTAGAGCCTGAGCGACCTCCCACATGGGATCCCAATGCCGCTGACCTAGGTCCGGCAGCTTGCTCCCATCCGCCAGGGTAAAATTGTGCGGGTCGGAGTTGATGTTCAGCCCGCGTAGCCCCATCGCCTTGGCCCGCTCGATCTCCTTGACCGCCAGCTTCGGATCCCACCAGGGCAGCAGCGCCATCGGGAACATCCGTTCGCGGCTTTCGGCCTGGAACTCGGCCATGGCGTCGTTGAAGATCTGCACCGAGACAAGACGCAGTTCGTCGTCAACCTTCGCCGCATTCTGGCCGCCGAAGCCCAGGATATTTGGATAGACCACCTCGGCGTGGACCCCGGTCGCGTCCATTAGCCCAACGCGATCCGCGACACTGTAGGACGAGGGGTGAACGTCGCTTAGCTTAACCTTTAGGAAATCTAGGCCGAGATATTTCGAGCCATCCGGCTTGATGCAACTAGCGGGGTTCGCGCCGAGGCCGATGATCTTATCGCCGTCAATTACCCAGGATTCGACACCGTTAATCGTCTTGATCTGGGGAACACGGTCCCTGAACTTCGCGGGCGCGCGTTTGGTCCATAGGTCATGCGGTTCTGAGAGGTGGGTATCGACGTCGATCACCTTGCGACCACCGAAGACCGAGGCGTCGTGGACGGGGGCGTTCATTACTGCGTCTCCAAAATGACGGGTTTCGCGACCAAATGCGCGTCTGTGGCGGAATAGTGAGGCCGGCACGTCCCTGTGCCCGAAGCTTAAAGTGCCCATCGTGACTTGAGTGCCTGGGACTGCCGGGCGAAGTTCGGCGTCCCCGCGTGAATCGCGCCCCAAAAATGGGAGTCAACAACGCTCACGGCAGCTTCGACCATCAGACTCAGGCGAGACTGCAGGGCCAAAGCATCCTCTGACATAAAGCACCCGACTATCATCGCTTTTTGACCTCCAAGCTCATTTGCAGCGCTACTTTCAACCGTCCGGCCATTTTTACTTTCGCAGCATGACTTTCACACGGGGCTTCGAAGTCATCTCTTGAGTAACAGCCCAGCAAAACATTATGAGCGCCAGGGCCGTCGCAACCAGCAACACGCCGCCCGCTCCATGACGTATTGAGACCGGCTCGAGTAGTGAAATCCCAATTATGGGCGCTATAGATAGCGAAGCCTTCGCGAGCCCGAGGACCCGTCCGCGATCAAGCCCATCACCGTAAGAGGAGGCGTAGGCCAGGATATTTGGCGACAGCCACCCGAGACCAAGACCCCATACCACCAACCCGGTGAATATCCCTACGTTACTGGTATTCAACGCGATGAGCGACATCCCGACCGCAACACACCCAAAACTAACGAGGAAGGCTGCGCCGTGTGATAAGAACTTGCGCGCACGCCCATAGCTCAACGCGACCATCGCCCCGAACAACGCCTCCAACGTCAACAATAGGCCAATCTGAGACGGGCCAGAGAACCCAACTTCTCGAAGACGAAACGGCAAATAGATCGCAGGGACATAAATTATTCCCCCGGTCATGGCCGCCTCGACCATCAATTTCACAGGTATATGTCGTCGCCGCTGCGGTACGACATGTCCATTTTTACTGCGGTGTTGAGGAACCGCCGGGTCTCTACCACTGCCAAAACACGCAAATACGCCCAGCGGGATTCCGATTAAATAAATGTAAAAGGGTGTCCGCCACCCAAGTTCGCCGAGAAACCCCGCAATTGGAGTGAACGCAATATTCCCGAGCATCGCCACGGCAACGACGACGCCTATCCACTGGCTTCGCCGCTGATCCTCGAAATGATCGCCAACCATGGCGATCCCTAGGGTCGCGATGGCGCTAGCGGCGAGCCCTAAGCAGGCGCGGCTAACAAGAATCGCCGCGAGGTCGGTGAGAAAGATCGGCGCACAACCCGCCACTGCGTAAAACAGCGCAGCAAACGTTAAAATCCAGCGACGCCCAAGCCAGTCGCTTAGATAGCCAGCCGCTGGGGCTCCGATAATTGTCGCCGCTCCGATTATTCCCAGGACTAGCTTCACGAGGTAAGCGTCACGCGGACCGTGGGCAAGCTCTGCACTTATCTGGGGAAGCACCGGTCCGACGACCGAATATCCAAGTGATACGGCCATGCCGGACATGGCGATTGTCGCCCTCAACATCCAGGTTGGCGCGACCATATCTTGACCGCTTCGCATTCACTCCCCCGTTGCCCCAACTCTATGTCGGGTACTCTTCGCTCTCCCTCACGCTCGGGAGAGCGCTCATGCTCACCGAACCTGACGGGCTCTAGAGGCGCCGCGCCGCGATCTCCGCCGGAGACCTTAGACAGCACACTACCTATCAAGCGCTTGACAATACGCTGCGCGACAATTTCCGGCAACCCGAATTTTTGGTCGCCGTGACAGGCCAGCTCCGACGAGCGAAAAAGTTGGAGGACGACGAGGTGAACTAGGTTCGAGATGAGCGCTCGCAGCGTTGGCTTCGCCCGCCTTACGTCACACTTCGTGTATCAAGATCGCTAGGCGACAGCCAAGCCTGCGAGTATGTCGGGGGCAAAGCGACATGCGAACGGCCGGCAAATCACTGCATGAAAAAGTCAAAGCTGCCTGAAGCCGCGTCGTCGGCGACTCGGCCCCCCGCATCTGGCAAGAGTGTGGCCGCAACGACGTCACCGGCGAGGCCAGACAGAATCTCTGCGCGCGAACGCCGCTCATTAATACTGGAAGCCGCAACCGCCCGGTTCGCAAGACTAGGCTTTGAATCTACGACGGTGAGGCAGATTGCGGAAGATGTAAACATCATGTCCGGAAGCTTATATTATCATTTTCCGACTAAAGAGGACATACTGAATGAAATAGTAAGTCCCGTGGTTACCCGCACGCTCGGCAACACAAAGCGAATTTACAATTCGCAAACGAATTCCGAAATACGCTTACTGGCACTGATGCTTTTTTCAATTGGGGACCTTACGAGGGAACAGGGTGCCCACGCCATTTTGTACAACGAGCGTCGCTTTTTTCGCGCTAACGCCAGTTTCGCTCACATTGCCTCTACGAGGCAGGAGATATATTTTTATTGGAGAAATATACTCGAAGAGGGAATGCTCAAGGGCCAATTTCGCTCTGACCTAGATCACTTTCTAACAATATCGACAATCATGAGAATGCTTAACGCAACGGCGGATTGGTTTAGCTCGGATGATAATTATACCCTTGAGCAGGTTAGTCGTTTTCAGCTGAAATTTGTTCTCTGCGCAATCAGAGCGCATGATCGTGTTGAGGAGGAACTTCCCTTCGAGCAGAGCGCGGGCCTCGCGGCGGGGCGCTTTTAGCAGATCCAAACCCCACGCACCTGCTGTGACCCGTCAAAGGCGGGGGGCCAGTCGCGCACCTACAAAGCGCTTGATAGGTAGACCGCGCTTCCTTAAGGTGGGCGCATGGGTCCGACGCGCGCAGTACGCCGCCGCAATGGCCGGAGTTAGGCGCTAGAGCTGATCAAGCGCCTCATCTAGTGAGGGATAAACGCGTCGCCCCATGTTCGTTGACAAACGGCAGTGCACCAATTGGGTCCGGCAGTTCAAGCACTGAGGCGGGCAGAGTGAACCAGGCCGGAGAGCTTCGCCGTGAGCATGCCAGCTAAATTTTTCCGACAATGTGAGAATCGAAAATGGCCGTAATTCAGGTGATCGACGCTGACGCCCATGTGAATCCGCCTCCTACGTTTTGGGACGAATACTTGCCTGCGAAGCTGCGCGGGCGCGGCCCCAAGATTGAGTCTGGCAGTGAGAAAGATGGCCACGACTGGGTGGTTTTTGAGGGTCAGAGAAAGCCACTGATGATCGTCACTAGTGTCGCTGGCCAAGGCGCAGATCATCGAACTCTCGGCCGACTAGTGGAGCTAGGGATCGGAGGATACGAGCCGAGTGTGCGGCTCGCAGATATGACTTTGGACGGCGTTCAGCAGGCCGTGCTTTTCGGAGGCGGTCCCCTTGGTTCGGCGGACAACGAGCTATTTGTTGAAAGCTTCCAGGCTTACAATCGCTGGCTGGCTGACTTCTGCGATTATGATTCCAAGCGCTTGATCGGGGCCGCGTATCTCCCGATGCAGGAAGTTGGGCAGTCCATTGAAATGTTGAAGGACGCTGCGCGGCGTGGCCTGCGCGCGGTGAACATTCCGGCCTTCCCTATGTCGGAGAATTCGCTCAAAGGCGGCGGAGGTTTCGCGGCGCAGGTATTGGCGCTAACGGGCGATCCCGACGGCCCACGCCAGTACGACAGTCCAGAATTCGACCCCTTCTGGAAGGCGGCGATCGACCACGATTTGGCGATTACGATTCATCTTGGCGCTAGGGTCGCGCGACCGGGGATGCCCCATGCGATGGTCCATTCAGTGATGTCCAAAGTCTGCATGGCTGAGCCCATCTCCATGATGATCTTCGGCGGTGTCTTTGATCGCTTCCCTCAACTCCGCTTCGGTTCAATTGAAAGCGGCGTTGGCTGGATGGCATGGATGGCTGAATATATGGACAACTTCTACAACCAGCATCCCAGCTGGGCGAAGGTAAAACTCAAAGAGTTACCTAGTTACTACATGGATCACAACGTATACGGATCCTTTATACGCGACCCAATTGGAGTATCATTGCGCAATCGAAAGGGTGGGAAGAATATTATGTGGTCCTCCGACTACCCTCACTCAGAGACGACGTGGCCTCACTCGAAAGTTGAAATCGAAAGGCAATTCGAAGGGGTGAGCGATGAGGAGCGTCAGCCTATTTTGTATGACAATGCGCGAAAATTCTTCGGACTTTGATCCAACCGTTCGACGCGCCCAAATTCGATTTATCACTTACAGGCGGGCCGAATTTGTCGATCGTTGGTGGCCATGTGCCGCGAGTATGTCTGATCTATCCTTGGACGATTCGGTATTTATACCTACATTTGTCTGATCTGGACCAGGTCGTTGATCTAATAATAAGAGATTGAATTAAATGGGTGGATTCCTCGAGGGCATCAAGGTCATCGAAATAGGAGATGAGCTTGGCGAATACTGCGGAAAGTTGCTAGCTGGCCTGGGTGCGGACGTTGTGAAGGTCGAACCGCCTGGCGGCGAGAAGACGCGGACTTACGGGCCCTTCTACGGCGACGAACCCGGAATTGAGCGTAGCCTTCATTTCTGGCACTACAACTTCGGGAAACGCAGCATCGTCCTAGACCTCGATGCCGACGATGGGCAAGCGGACTTCCTGAATCTCGCCGCGGCGTCTGACCTCGTCCTCGACGCTCGTGCCCACAGTTACCTCGACGAGCGCGGACTTGGGTATGATACGCTCAAGAAGCTCAGTCCAGGGCTGCTATACTCTCGTATTTCTCCATTTGGTGACGAGGGTCCGTGGGCAGGCCACAAGGGTTCGGATTTAGTTCATTTAGCTCTCGGCGGAGTTATGTTGAACTGCGGCTACGACCCGGAGCCGGGTGGTTTTTACGATACGCCGCCGATCGCGCCACAGATGTGGCAGAGTTATCATGTCGCCGGCGAGATGGCTGTTATAGCTATAATAGGGGCGCTCTATCACCGACTACAGACTGGTAAGGGCCAACGTCTCTCTACGGGGGTGCATGGCGCACTCGCCCAACAGACCGAAGGCGACGTCCCGAGTTGGATTTTCTTGGCACAGGAACACCACAGGTCGACCTGCCGCCACTCGCGGCCCAAGCTTGACCCACCAGTGCTGACGCCGACAAAAGACGGGCGCTACCTCTACCCGTATCGCTCGTACGCCGCAGCGGGGGTCGATGCTATTAAGCCCACTATCGCCATCCTCGAGAAATACGGAATGGCGGAAGACCTGCTGGATCCGAAGTATCAGGATCGCGGCTACACGTCGGATCCAGCTGTAGAACATCACATCGTCGGCGTAGTCGGGCGCTTTGTTCAGCGCTTTAGGTTCGATCATGAGATATGGCGCGAATTCCAGGCCGTCGGACTGACTTGGGCCCCGGTGCGGCGGCCCGAAGAGAACACCCTCGATGAGCACTGGCGTGCTCGAGAAACTTTCTTCGAAGTCCACCGTCCTGAACTAGATCAAATTTTCACGGAGGTGGGCGCCAAGTGGTTGTGCCGTGAAGTTCCCTGGCGGAGAGGCCCGCGATCTCCATCGCTGGGCGAACACACCGTCACGGTACTAGAAGAACTAGCGAGCTTACCATCCAAGTCGCCTGTATCGCCAACTCCCCGGCAGGCGGCCAACAACCCTGCGCCCGTCCGCGGCGCGCTTGATGGGGTTAAATTCGTTGACCTGGGATGGATGCTCGCGTCGGCTGGCGCCGGACGCTTCATCGCGGCGATGGGCGCCGAGGTCATCAAGGTTGAACACAGTACGCGTTGGGACGCTCTGCGTTTCAACCGTGGGATCGTGCGCCCCGGTGGGAGGACCGAGCGAGACGCAGCTACCGGACCATTGCCTGACTGCAAGCCCACTTCGCCTAATCGAGGCGGGTTCTTTATGGACATCAACGCAGGCAAGCGCGGGATCAGCCTCAACCTGAAGCATCCACGCGGGCGTGAGATTCTGACCAAGTTGTTGGAGTCTGCGGATGTCGTAGCCGAGGGCTTTTCGCCGGGCACCATGGACCGGATGGGCTTTGGTTATGATCGGCTCAAGGAGATTAACCCGCGCCTCGTCTACGTCCAGCAATCAGGGATGGGGCAAATCGGGACATATGGAGAAATGCGCAGCTACGGGCCGGTGGCGCAGGCGTTCTCAGGTATCAGCGAAATGTCGGGGCTTCCATCGCCCTACCCTCCGGCGGGCATCGGCTACTCGTTCCTGGATTGGTGCGGGGCCTACAATATGGCGATCGCCATTCTTGCGGGAATCTACAGACAAAAGGCGACCGGCAAGGGCTGCTGGATTGATTCATCCCAAGTCGAGGCGGGTACTTATTTGAATGGTACAGCCATTCTCGACTATAGCGCTAACGGCCGCGCATGGTCTCGCTACGGAAATCGCTCGCCGTATAAGCCAGCTGCTCCTCATGGCGCATTCCGTGTGAAAGGCGCCGATAGGTGGATCGCTATTGCATGCTTTGACGAGGCAGACTGGCGCGGTCTGGTCGGCGTGCTCGGCGCGCCCTCGTGGACGAATGATCCCCGGTTCGCGACACTCGTCGATCGCCTCGCCCATCAAGATGAACTTGAAGCGCTGGTGAATTCTGAGACTGCGAACGCCGACGCCTACGACCTTATGGCTCGGCTCCAATCAGCTGGAGTTTCAGCGGGCGTCTGCCAGAGCGCCAAAGACAGGTGTGAGGCTGATCCCCAGCTACGGTCCCTGAATTGGCTCGTTGAACTTGAGCAAAGCGAGATTGGTCGGTGGCCAGCCAAGGAGTTTCCGACCCAGATGAGCGAGACACCCGCGCACATGGGAGGAAATATCCATCGACATGGACCAAGCTATGGAGAAGATAATGAAGCGATCTTCGGAGAATGGCTTGGATTATCCAAACAACAAGTCCGCCAATTAGAAGAAGACGGCGTGCTTTAGCAAATTTGATAGTGCAAGTAGGCTAAGGGAACGCTCATGACGGAACAATCCGCGGCCGGCATGCCGCCGCCGCTCCGCGAACTCAGCCGCAAGGCCGCGATCGTGGGCGTCGGTGAGACCGACTACCACCTCGACTACAAGGCCGCCCGCGCCAAGGCGCCCGGCTCCGAGGGTCCGACGCCGGAGAGCCTGGCGATCACCGCCTTCGAGCGCGCCCTCGCGGACTCCGGCCTCAAGCGCGAGGACATCGACGGCGTCTCGACCTCGTTCATCTATGGCGGACCAGACGCCGCGACGACCGCCGAGCTCCTGGGCCTGAGGCCCCGCTACCTGATCAACAACGGCCCGATCATGGCCGGCCCCCTGCCGATCGTCTGCGCCGACATCGCCGCCGGCAAGGCGGACACCGTCGTCATGATCTACGCCGCGGCCTCGCGCGCCATCGGCCGGCAGTATGGTGGCGCCACCTACCAGGGCCTGACCGGCGCGCCCAGCTCCTACTACTACCACCTGCCTTGGGGCTGGAGCTCGCAGGCCGCCCACTGGGCCTTCGTCTGGGCCCGCTACATGGCCGAGTTCGGCGTCAGGGAGGAAGATCTCGGCTTTGTCGCCGTCCAGCTGCGCAAGAACGCCCAGGCCAACCCGAACGCCGTCATGCAGTCGCCGATGACGATCGAGGACTACATGGCCTCGCGCTACATCGTCCGGCCGCTGCACCTCCTCGACATGTGCCTGGTCAATGACGGCGCCGTCTGCCTGATCGTCCGCCGCGCCGATATGGCCAGGGGTCTTCCCCACAAGCCTGCCCTCGTCGCCGGCTGGGGAGAGTCCAAGGTCAAGGGCGGCAAGATGAAGGAGCTCGTCCAGGGCCGCCTGCGCAATCAGCTCCAGGACGCCGGCAAGCAGGCCTTCGACATGGCCGGCCTGTCGGTGAAGGACGTCCAGCATTTCGAAGGCTATGACGCCTCGACCATCCATCTGATCAGCCAGGTCGAAGGCTACGGCTTCGTCGAACAGGGCTCGGCCCTGGAGCACTGCAAGCGCGGCGACCTGGCCGTCGGCGGCAAGCTGCCGATCAACACCAATGGCGGCATGCTCTCCGGCGCCTACATGCACGGCTGGAACCACGTGGCCGAGATCACCCGCCAACTACGCGGCGAGGCCGGCCCCCGCCAGATCGACGGCGTCGAGATCTCGATGTTCTCCCTCGCTCAGACCGACGAGGCCCACCCCCTGATCTTCACGCGAGGAGACTGAGCAATGGCGGAGAAGCGACCCAACCGCGTGCGCGGCCCCGGCCATGACGACTTCTGGACCTTTTGCGGCAACGGCGAACTGCGCATGCAGCGCTGTGTCGCCTGCAGCCGGATCTCCTGGCCGGTGGTCAAGGCCTGCGAGTATTGCGGGAGCGAGACCCTCACCTGGGACAAGATGTCGGGCAAGGCGAAATTGATCAGCTGGTGCGCGTTTGAGCGCGACTATTACAACGGCCTGCTCCCTCTGCCCTGGGAGACCATTCTGGTCGAGCTCGAAGAAGGCGCCACGGTGGTGACCAACCCGGCGGGCCTGGTCTGGAACGACTTCAAGCTCGACATGCCGATGAAGGTGACCTTCATCGACTGCGAAGACGACGGCGGCGCCTACAAGCTGCCGGTGTTCGAGAGTGCATTATGACCGAAAACGCCATGCGTGAGATCCAGCACTTCGTGAACGGGACGTCGGTGGCGGGTCTTGTCAGGTTGGCCCGGCGGGATCGCAAAATCCCCTGCCCGGTCCGTTTCGTCATGCAGCCGTGGTCGCCGCCGCCCACGTCTGATGGGCGTTGTCAGGTCAAATGCACCGGCCAGTAAGGGGTGGGGTTTAGGCGGGCGAAATGGCCCGGCAGAAGAAGACCCCCGATCCATTCCGCTGGTTCGATTCATCGCCGGAGGTGACCCGGTTGGTGGTCATGATGTATGTCGGCTTTGTCAGCCCAAAGTTCAGGACCCGCTAACCGACGCGCCTTAGCCGCGTCGCATGACCAAGGCGCCCAACCCGTTTCGCTGGTTCGACTCGTCGCCGGAGGTGATCCGGCTGGTGGTCATGATGTACATCAAATACCCGCTGTCGCTCCGCAACGTCGAGGATCTGCTGTTCGAGCGTGGGATCGACATTTGCCATGAGACGGTGCGGCTATGGTGGACCAGGTTCGGCCCGATGTTCGCCGCCGAGATCCGCAAGAAACGGGTCGATCGCATGCGGGCCCACACCCACTGGCGATGGCGCCTGGACGAGGTCTACGTGATGGGGTGGACGCCCCCCGACGGCATCGAAGTGCCAGAGTGGAGTTGTCGAACAACCACTTCAAGGAGAGGCGTCCGTGGAACAGGCTACCATAGTCGGGATGGATATCGCCAAGCAGGTCTTCCAGATTCACGGTGCGGATGCCGCAGGGGTCGTCGTGTTTCGCAGGAAAATCGCGCGCGCCAAGGTGCTGGCGTTCTTCGCGTCGCAACCGCCGTGCGTCGTCGCCATGGAAGCCTGCAGCGGCGCGCACTATTGGGCTCGGGAGATCGCCACACTGGGCCATGTGGTCAAGTTGATCGCGCCGAAGTACGTAAAGCCGTTCGTAAAGCGGCAGAAGAACGATACGGCCGGCGCTGAAGCAATCTGCGAGGCCGCACAACGGCCGACCATGCGGTTTGTGGCTGTGAAGAGCGAGGTGGCGCAGGCGAATAGTCTGGTGTTCCGCGCACGCGATTTACTGGTGCGTCAGCGGACCCAGATCATCAACGCTCTGCGCGGCCACCTGGCGGAGCATGGCTGGGTGGCCGCCAAAGGCTCAGCTCACGTTGCCAAGCTCGTCGATCATCTCGAGGATCCAACCTGTCAATTCCCGGAAGGAGTTCGCGCCACTCTCGGGGTGATGATCGGCTCTTTGAGGGCGCTGGATATGCAGATTGGTCAGCTGGATCGAGAGATCAACAAGCGCGCCAAAGAAGATCCGACCGCCCGTCGATTGACCAGCATTCCAGGCGTCGGTCCGATCATCGCTACGGCGATCGTCGCTTTAGCGCCGCCGCCGGATAGCTTTTCAAAGGGGCGCGACTTCGCCGCCTGGGTCGGGCTGATCCCGCTGCAGCGATCGACGGGTGGGAAGCAAAGACTGGGCGCAACATCGAAGATGGGCGAACGGACCATACGCCGCTTGCTGATCATCGGAGCCAGCGCCGTGGTGCGACAGGCGGCTGCCCGGGGCGCACCCAAGGGATCGTGGCTCGCGCAGATGCTGGCGCGCAAACCCCGCATGTTGGTGACCGTCGCCTTGGCGAACAAAATGGCCCGCGTCGCTTGGGCGCTATTGACGAGAGGCGAGGTCTACAAGGCTCCGATCGGCGCGGCGGCGTAATCCGTCCGACCGATCCGAGGCTGTCGGCGGAGTAGGAGAGTTCAACAGGAAAGTATGGCGCAACAGTCGATTGATGAGATCGGAAGAGCCAGGTGATTTTCATGGGCTTACAGCCCGCCTACGTGATTTGGCTCCGATCTTCACACTCCCATACGGGCCCGCGGCACTGTACGGCCGCAATCGAGGCCGGACAGATGAAGGGACTCGACCGCGCGCACACGATCCTCGAGATTCTCCTTGCACCGTTAGGGGCGTCCACAGATGAAGATCAACGGCGAAATGCGCTACCTCTGGCGCGCCGTTGATCACGAGGGCGAGGTGCTGGAATCCTTCGTCACCAAGACGCGGGACAAGGCTGCGGCGCTCAAATTCATCAAGAAAGCCATGAAGCGCCACGGGCAGCCAATGAAGGTCGTCACCGACGGCCTGCGTTCCTACGCCGCCGCCATGAGGGAAATCTGGCAGGGTCGCGCCGGGCTGAATTTCGGGCCCGGCTACCAGGTCAAGAACGGCGTCACCACGGTCCACGACGACATTGTGGCTACGCCGACGTTCGACATGGACAACAAGCTTAGTGTCCTGGACGTCCAGATCGGCGGCGATTCCTACGGGGTCGAGCTCGACGCGATGGGCAGTCCGATCCACTACTTCGGGCCTTTGGTGCGCACGTCCGTGCGCGAGCCGCCAGTTCGGAGCTGGTGCTGGATCGAATACGTCGGGGGAAAAATGAGTGGCGAACGCCTGGACGAAGCGTTGAAGCCCTTCCGTCTCGCCAGAGGGCGTTGAATGGCATTGTCAGACCAAGTCGGCCGACTGCTAACGGCGCTGGCCACCGCTTCAAACGCATGACAGACGGTAAGACATGAGGGTGATCGCAGCAGCGGAATTCGATCTCACCTACGCAGCTGCGAAGATGGGTGTCCGGGTGTTCGCCCCCGTGTGGAATGCGGACTAGGAGTTGTGGTCCTGCACGTTCGAGATCGATGAACCTCCCAGAGAACCTGAGGCGCGCTCTACCCGGCGCCCCTGCCGCTTGCGCCGCCTGCTTCATTTCCGCTGCACCGGCGGTCCTCGGGGGTGTGTTCGACCTGCGTGTCTACAATCAATCGCCTTCCAGAATGCGGATGGCGTGTTCTGGACAGGCTCTCGCGCCACGCCTCGCGCTCTCCTCCAGCCCCTTGGGCACCTCGAAGTCCTCGGTCGCGCCCACGAGGGCGTTGAATCCGTCCACGAGGCTGTAGACGTCGCCCGCCACGACGGCGCAGCGCTGGGCCCCACAGCAAAGGTCGGGTGAAACACGAACTTTCATGGCGATTTCCTATGGCTTCGCGTCAGCCGAAGACGACCGGTAGCGCGTTCGGGCCCCGCGCGAACAGGCCGCCGACCAGCTTCGGCGGCGGCTTGGACGGGTCCAGCCTGACATTCGGCAGCCGGTCCATGACCGCGTTCAGCGCCGCGACCATCTCCTGACGGGAGACGTGCTGGCCAAGGCACGAGTGCGGGCCCGCGGCGAACGCCACCGAGCGCTGGATCGGGCGCGAGATGTCGAACCGGTCCGGGTCCTCCCAGCGGCTGGGATCGCGATTGGCCGAGCCGAGGCACAGGTGCACGATCGCCCCCTTGGGGACGTCGACCCCTTCAAGCGTCACATCAATGGTCGCCTCCCGCGGGAAGACCAGGTCGGTGGGGTGCCAGCGCGCGGCCTCCAGGATCACTTTGCCGGCCAGGCTCCGATCGGCCTTGAGGGCTTCGAACTGGTCCGGGTTGTTCAACAGGGCGAACAGGGTGATGCCGAGCTGGCGCCAGGTGGTCCCGCCGCCCGCCAGGACGATCAGGGTGCAGTTGTTGATGATCTCCTGGTCCGTGTACGGCCGGGTCGAGCCATCCTCCAGCTCCATTTCCGCGGCGACGAGCTTGGAGATGATGTCGTCTTCGGGCTTCCGGCGGCGGGCCGTGATGACCTCGAGCAGGATCCGATCGACCGTCTGCTTGTTCCTGATCCGCTCTTCCATGGGGGCGTGGTGCGGCGTGGTCAGCGCGATCCGGAACGGGATGATGTCCTCAGGCGCAAGACCGAACCCGGCGGAGACCACGTGCACCGGCATCCGGGCGCAGAGCTCGACGAACAGATCGGCGCTCGTCTTACGCTCAATGGCCGAGATGAGCGTGTCCGCCGTCTCGTCGATGATCTTCTTGCTCCACCAGGTCTCGGCGGCCTCGGGCGTGAACAGCGGCTGGATCGGCGTGCGCATGCACCGATGCGCCTCGCCGACCCGGCTGATGATGGCGTCGCCGAACATCGCCGTGGCGCCGGTCCGGTAGTAGACCTTGCTCGAGAAGGTCTCGTTCTCGATGAAGCACCGGCTGACCGCGCTGAACGAAAAAGCGCTGAACATCGGATAGCCGGGAATATGGTGCACGAAGCTGCGCCCTGGCGCGGCGAGCCCCATCAGGTCCGCAAGCCCGCCCTCTTGGACCGATCCCGCCGCGCGCAGTTCGGCCAGCTTGGGAAACGGGTCGTCGATCAGGATGGACCCGGAATCGAGGGTCTCGCGCTCCACGTTGAAAAGCTCGTGGACGCGTTCGTCCTCTCTGCGCAGGACATCTGCATATGCGCTCATTCTTCGTTCCTCGCCCAAACGCCTGGTACGCTCCGCGCCTCCAGTGACGTGCCTTGCACGCTCCACCATCAAGCAACTTTTTTTCGCATGAGCGAATAGATATTCTTGCGCCCGAACTATCTGACATGCGGTCAGCCCTCATGCGCCCGTCAACGTTCGGCGGGGCGATGTCGCTCGAGGCGCGGTCACTTGGCGGCGTCGGCGTGACCGGCGGCTGGCGGCGGATCGGTCCGCTCACGCCGATGACCAAGGCGCAAGCGGCCGTACAACATGCACCGATGCCGTCAGTTAACTTGACACCCCCCCCATGTTGTCCGGCAATGGCCGGAAATCAGACAATCAGGGAGCGCTTCATGAGCCGGAAAGTCGCCTTTATCACGGGCGCCAGTCGAGGCATCGGCAAGGCCTGCGCCATCGAACTCGCCGCGCACGGTTTCGACATCGCGGTCACCGCCCGCACCGTCAAGGAGGGCGAGTGGCGCGAGCATTCCTCGACGCTGAAATCGTCCGACCCGTCGGTGCTGCCCGGGAGTATCGAAAGCACCATCGCCGAGGTGGAGAAGCAGGGCGCCAAGGCGCTGGGCGTCGCCGCCGACCTCCTGGACCCCGCCTCGCTGGGCGCGGCGGTGACCCGGACGCTGGACCTCATGGGCCGCATCGACGTGGTGGTGCACAACGGCCGCTACATCGGCCCCGGGCACATGGACCTGTTCATGGACACGCCCATCGAGATCCTGCGCAAGCAGATGGAGGCCAACGTCTTCGCCCCCCTGACCATCAACCAGATGGTGGTCCCGGCGATGATCGCCCAGGGCGGCGGCGTCTTTATAAACATCACCTCGGGCGCCGCCTACGGCACGCCGGGCAAACCGGCCGGCAAGGGCGGCTACGGCCTGGGCTACGGCATGTCCAAAGGCGCGTTCCAGCGGATCGCCGGCTTCATGAACACCGAGCTCAAGGAGATGGGGATCAAGGCGTTCAACGTGCAGCCCGGCCTGATCGCCACCGAGCGCATCGGCCAGGACATGGCCAAGTTCGGCATCAAGAACGACGGCGCGCCGATGGAGGTGCCGGCCAAGGTGGTGCGCTGGCTGTGCACCGAGCCGGCGTCGGAGACCGACCGTTACCTCTACGAGACCATCGAGATGCAGCAGTTCTGCGACGAGAAGAAGCTGCTGCCCGGCTGGTCGGGCCCGTGGAAGCCGCCGGCGGGTGGCAACCACTACCCGGACCTGTCGGCCTACAACACCCAGCGCCTCGCCAAGGGCGAGAAGCTCTACTCCTGAAAGCGCTGCAAGGCGCCGCGCCTTCCAGGCGCGGCGCCGCTAGGCGACGACGCCACGAACCTTCAGGTCGACGATTCCGTCCCAATCGAAACCGAGCTCGGCGAGGATCGCGTCGCCCTGCTCGTTGAACTCGGGAGCCCGCCTGGGGACCGCGGGCTGTCCGTCGTACTGCAACGGCGCGGCCACCAGCTTGAACGAAGCGCCGGCCGCGGTCTGCACCGTCTGGAAATATCCGTTCGGCTCGACCTGGGGGTCGTCCGCGACCTCGCGGGCGGTCCGCACCACGGTCCATTGGCCGGGAAAGTCCGCGAGGCGCTCGCACCAGTCCGCAAGCGTGGCCCCCGCGAAAACGTCCCGCAGGATATCGATCGCGGCGATGTTGTTGGCGAACAGGGTCTCGTGGTCGCTGAAGCGGGGATCTTCCGCAAGATCCGGCCGATCGATGGTCCGCGCCAGGATCGGCCAATAGTAGCCGGCCTGGAGGCAGCACAGCCCGATGCGGCGGTCGTCCTTGGTGGCGTAGACCCTGGAAAGGGGATTGGCCGTCGGCGGGGGCCAGCTCCAGGTCTCGTCCCAAGCCGCCGCGGCGATGGATCCCCCCATCGACCACATGCCGGCCGCCAGCAGCGAGGCGTCCACGACCGGCGCCTCGCCTGTCCGCTCCCGGTGGAAGAGCGCGCCCATGGTCCCGCCAGCGATGAACATCGCGCCGGTGAAGTCGCCAAATCCCGGCGCCGGCAGAAACGGGATCTGCCCGTCCGCACCCGTCACGGCCCGCGACGCGCCGGAGCGATGCCAGAACGAGAGCAGGTCGTAGGATCCGCGATCGGCGTGCGGACCGCGCTCGCCCGCCCCGCCGCCGCGGACGTAGACGATGTTCGGGTTGTGCGCGCGGATGTCCTCGACGTCGATCTGCAGCTTCCGGCGCACCTTGGGCAGCTTGTTCGTCATGAAGACGTCCGCCGTCGCCACGAGCTTGTAGAGGATCTCGCGACCCTCGGGTGTGGCGAGGTCGAGGGCCAGGCTCCGCTTGCCGCGATTGGCGTTCTCGAAGAGCACGTTGACGTCGTCGGACCCGACCGTGGTGAGGCCCCGCGCCGCGTCGCCGCGCTCGACCGGTTCGATCTTGATGACCTCGGCGCCCCAATCCGAAAGCAGCGCCCCGGCCGCCGGCACGAAGGCGTGCTCGGCCACCTCCAGCACGCGCACGCCCTTCATTATTGAAGTCATCCAATCCTCCGAACGCCGCAAGGACGCTCACGCGCCCGTTCAGCGACAATCATCTGTCGGGTTTGCTCTCGCCGGCCAGCTGCTGGACGGGCGGCGTCCAGGCTCAACCGGCCGCTGAGGCGGCGCTGAGGTCGAGGTTGTAGAGCTTCACGGCGTTGCCGCCGAACACCTTCGCCCGCTCGCTGGCGGACAGCTGCTCCATCGTGGACAGGTGATAGTCCAGCGGGCCGGGATAGAGGCAGGTCGGGTGCGGGTAGTCGGTCTCGAACAGGACGTTCCCCGCGCCGACGCGCCGCACGGTGTCGAGGAGCCCCTCACGCTCGGACCAGTAGCAGACGAAGATGTGCTTGCGGAACGTGTCGATGACCGACTCGGTCGTGCCGGGCAGGTTCTCCCGGACCTGATAGTCCAGGAACTCGAGCATGAACGGCGCCCAGCCCACGCCGCTCTCGACCGAAACGAACTTCAGGTTCGGATGGCGTTTGAAGACCGTCGAGAGCAGCAGGTTGACGAGCACCAGCATGTTGCCGGCGAACAGCATGGCGCCGCTGGCGGCGTATTTCTCGTAGCCCTTGTGGCTTGGCCAGACGCCGGGGCTTTCCCACCCCTCGGAGCCTTGCGAGAAGCCGACGTGGAAGTTGACCGGCAGCTTGCGGGCCTCGCAGAGCTCCCACAGCGGCGCCCAGTGCTCCTCGCCGAGGTCCGGCAGGCCGTGATCCTGCGGGGTCGCGTGAGTGTTGACGCCCCGCAGGCCCATGTCGGCGCAGCGCTCGCCCTCCTTCACCGCCGCCTTGATGTCCCACCAGGGCAGCATGGCCATCGGATAGATGCGGTTCTTCGAGTCCGCCTGCATCTCCGCCATGGCGTCGTTCTGGATCTGGATGGCCATGAGGCGGAGCGCCGGATCGACTTTCATCGACTTGCCGCCGCCGAAGCCGAGGAGGTTAGTGTAGCCGACCTGCGCGGCGAACCCGTTCTCGTCCATGTAGGCGAGGCGCGACTTGAGGTCGTAAGCGCCTTTGGTGACCTCCTCGAGCTTGAGGTCGAAGAAGTCCAGGCCAGGGACCTTCGAACCGTCCTTCTTGATCGCGGAGAAGCCGTAGTCCTTGGAGATCACATAGTCGTCGATCATCCAGGCGGTTACGCCGTCGACGGTCTTCCGCTGCGGCATGAGGTCCTTGTACTTGCCCGACGCGCGTGAGGTCCAAAGGTCCGGCCACTCGGTGATGTGCGTGTCCGCATCCACCACCTTCACGCCGGCCAGATATTCCCGCGCCGTCTTTTTCGGCTTCAGGTCCACGACCTTGGCAGCTTCGCTCATGACTTCATTCCTCGCCTGGAAGGCCCGTTGCGGCGGCGACGCCGGCCGAGCTATCCGATGAGGAAATATGCGGATCAGAGGGCGCCGCCGGCCAGATCAGAAAGCGACATATTCCGCTTGGATCGGCGCCACGGGGCCGGTTTGATCCAGACGCCGTAACGAGCGCAGCGCCAATTATGCTGCGCAAGCTCGATCGGACCTGCCCGGACTACAAGGCCTAGCTGAGCGGCCTACTTGTTGATCTTGCCGGTCGGGAACTGCGGCTGGCCAAGCGCGCACGCCGACGCCCAGCCGATCCGGCCCTCCACGTCGTAGACATTGCAGTGGCCCACGGCGACGCCTTCGCTCGCCCCATGCGCCATCGACTCGTAGCCGATCCACTCCCCGACCGGCAGGCGATGGAGATAGAGGGTGACGTCCGAATTGATGTAGCCGAGGCCCTGGTCGCCGGCATTGGCGAGCGGGCTGGCGTAATCGACGCCGGCCGCCACACGGGCGAAGGGCGTCAGAGGCTCGCCGCCGACCAGGAGCCGGATCTCGTTCAGCCATGCGCGCCGCTGCCGAACCTCGCCGATCCTCCCGGAGATCGGCTTCAGCCGCCACCAGCGGGACTGCAGCTTGGCGCCCATGTCGTCCGGCTCGGGCGTGTCCTCCGGAAGGGGGACCTCCCACACCGGACCCGTCCACACCGATCCTTGCGGATTGGCGGTGCGGCGGAGCAGTTGGCAGGAGGCGCGCCCGGCGCTCTTGCCCTCCGAGAACAGCTCGGCGTCGACGACCCTGATCCGGTGGCCGTCACGCACCCTGCGCGTGACGACCTCGATCGGCGCCATGCCCGGCGCCCGGTAGAGGTCGACCGTCAGCCGGGCGGGCATGTAATCCGCATCGCCGTGCTGGCGTTCGATCTCGGCGGCAAGGAGGCCGATGACCACCCGGCCGTGCAAGGAACCGGCGGTCCATGGGCCAAGGGCGCACTCGTTCGGGATCAGCCGCGCGCCGTCACGAGTGAAGAACGGCTCGTTGTCTTCGAGGCTCATGCCTCGTCATCCGCAACTTCCGCAAGAACCTCGGCGGTGTGTTCGCCCAGCCGCGGGGCGTGACGGTGGATGGTGGATGGCGTCTTCGAGAATTTCACCGCCGGGCGGATCGCCTTGTAGCGCCCGGCGTCCGGATGCTCGTAGGGCTGGAACAGCTCGACCGCGACCAGGTGCGGGTCATGCTCCAGTTCGTCCAGGCGGTTCATCTTCGCCACCGGCACGGACAGCGGCCGCAGGAGGTCCAGCCATTCCTGCGTAGTCTTGGTCGCCGCGGCCTCCTCCACCAGGGCGTAGAGCTCGCGGATGTTGGCGTTGCGCGCCGTGAAGTGCGCGAAGCGCGGGTCGCTCGAGACCGCGGGGCCGAACCCGGCCGCTTCGAAGAACTGGTCCCACTGCTTGTCGGTATAGGGCAGCAGGCCGATGTACCCGTCCTTGGTGGCGAACGGCTTGCGGAATGGATTGAGCACCCGGCCATAGCCGATCTCGCCGGTCGGCGGGTCGTAGACGTGGTGGTAGAAATGCTCAACCAGGTTGAAGCTGGTCATGCACTCGAACATCGGGACCTCGATGAACTGGCCCTCGCCCGTGCGGGCGCGGTGCAGCAGGGCCGCGGTCAACGCCTGGGCCATGAACAGGCCTGAGACCTTGTCGGCCGCCAGAGTCGGCATCACGGTCGGCGCCATGCCGGGATAGGTGCGTGGCAGCAGGTCCGCCATCCCGCTCTGCGGCTGGATCAGGTCGTCATAGGCCGGGTCCCCGGCATAGGGCCCCTCCGAGCCGTAGCCGGCGGCGTGCGCGTAGACGATATCGGGCCGGATCGCGCTCACGGCCTCATAGCCGAGACCGAGCCGTCTCAAGCCGTCGTAGCGGACGGAGGCGACGAAGACGTCGCAGCTCTTGATGATGCGCTTGAGGGCCTTCATGCCGTCGGCGTCGCGCAGGTTCAGCACCACAGAGCGCTTGTTGCGGTTTACCGTCAGGAAGATCGGCCCAAGGCCGGGCTCCGCCGCGTCGGGCGGCGCGCCGTTATAGCGCGTGATGTCGCCGCCGCCGGAGCGCCCGGTCGACGGATCCTCGATCTTGATCACCTCCGCGCCCTGGTCGGCCAGGATCTGGGTCGCGTAGGCGCCGTTGACCACGCTGGTCATGTCGAGGATGCGGATCCCCTTGAGCGGCCCGGTGGCCTCCTTGGCCAGCGGCCTTGCGGCGGTCATACATCGAGCTCCATCAACTGGTGATCCGACAACCGGGTCACCGCCTCGCGCAACGCGGCGGCGATCTCGGCTTCCTTGCGCTCCAGGCGCGGCAGATAGCCGGCCGCAGCGATCGCGAACAGCCGGCCGGACGCGGGTCTCCAGACGGCGACGGCGATGAGGCCGGCCCCTTCGGTCACCGTGCTCTTGGAGAAGGCGTAGCCACGCGAACGGACCTCGTGGACGCGTGTCATGATCTCCTCCCAGCTGACCTTTTCCTCGGACTTGGCGTTGATGCGGCGGCGCAGATCCTCGATCTCCGTGTCCGACTTCGCCGCCAGGAGCGCCCAACCCATGCCGGAGCGGGCCATCGGCCGCCGCGTTCCCGGCGGGGCCCGGAACTGCAGCACCTCGTTCGAAACGATCGCATGCACATACTGGACATGTAGGTCGCTCTGGATGCCCAGGATCATCGTCTCGCCGCACGTCTGGTGCAGGCTCTCCATGACCTCCAGCAGCGCGCTGTCGCCGAACAACGCCTCCCCGACCCATCCGCCCAGCAGCGCCACGCGCATGGTGGGGAAGTAGGTTCGCTGGCGCCGGTCGTAGTCGAGATAGCCGAGGTTCATCAAAGACTTCAGGAGCGCTGAGCCGCTGGAGGTCGGGTAACCGAGTTCGTCCAGAATCTCTTTCAGCGCCATCGGCCGCCGGTGGCGATCAAACGTCTCGAGGATTTCGAAGACGCGCCGAGCTGACTTTACGTCGCTCTCAGACATCGCCCCGCCGGATCTCGTTCCACATATCTGAAAATATGATCCACATATAGGCTTTCATCGCCCGGTCGAGTATCGGTTCTCAGCGTTCCGCGCAACCGTCCCCCACACGGAATTTCACCGGGTAGAGCCTTGGATTTCGAAATCGCCGAAGAGCACCGGATGCTCAAAGACCTCGTGGCGCGCTTCGTCCGCGATCAGCTGATGCCCCTGGAGTCCGCGGTCATCGCGCGGGACGCTGCAGGTCAGGGCTCGGGCCTCACCGCGGAAGAGCACGTCCGCCTCGACAGCGTGGCCAAGGAGCTCGGCCTGTTCGGCCTGGACGCGCCCGAGGATGTCGGCGGGTCCGACCTGCCGATGGTCGCCATGGTGGGCGTCGAGGAGGAGCTGGGGCGCACCGTCGTCGGGTTCACCCTGCCCCCGGACAGCCCGAACCTGCGCATGCTGATGCAGACCGTCGATGAGCGGCAGCGCAAAGCCTATCTGGAGCCCTACGTCGCCGGGAAGACCACGTCGGCCATCGGGATTTCCGAGCCGGGCGCTGGCTCGGACCCGGCGGCCATGACCACGAAGGCGGTCCGCGACGGCGACGACTGGGTGATCAACGGCCGCAAGATCTGGATCTCGAAAGCGGAAGAGGCCGATTTCACCATCCTGATGGCGGTGAGCAATCCCGAGAAGGGCGCGCGCGGCGGGATGTCGGCATTCCTGGTCGACAAGGGGACACCAGGCTTCAACGTCCTGCGCCGCATCCCGATGATCGGCGGCGTCTACACCTACGAGATCGCGCTGGAGGATTGCCGGGTCGAGGGCTGGAAGCTGCTGGGCCAGGAGGGCGCGGGCTTTGCGCCCATGCAGACCCGTCTGGGCACGCGGCGCATCCAGATGGCCGGCTGGGCGATCGGATCGGCCCAGCGGGCGCTGGACATGCTGGTGGAGTACGCCCCGCAGCGGAAGACCTTCGGCACGCCCCTGTCCGAGCGCCAGGCGATCCAGTTCTGGGCTGCGGAGGCGGCGACCAAGATCCACGCGACGCGGCTGATGACCTACCACTGCGCCTGGAAGCTCGATCAGGGAATGGACGTCCGCAACGAGATCTCGATGATCAAGTGGTTCGCCACCGAGATGGCCTACGAGACCATCGATCGGGTGATGCAGGCCTTCGGCGCCATGGGCATGACCAAGGAGCTTCCCCTCGCGTTGATGCAGGAGAAGGTGCGCACCATGCGCATCTACGACGGCGCCACCGAGATCCACAAATGGGTCATCGCCCGCAACCTCCTGGGCACGCGGCGATAGGGCGGGAAACAGCAGATGTTCGACCTGATCATACGCGGCGGAAGAATTGTCGACGGCTCGGGCGGGCCCTCGCAGATCGGCGACGTGGCGGTGCCTGCGAAAGCCAGCGCGCCGAGGGCTATCCCGACTTCATCTTCGGACACGGCGACGAGACTGCGCGCTCCCTGGCGCGCGCCTCTTCCGGGGCGGAGGCGCCGGACTAGACGAGCCTCAGGGCAGCTTCAGATTATAGACCTTGGCGGCGTTGAGGCTGAACACCTTGCGGCGCTCCTCGTCGGTGAGCGTGGCCATGCCCTCCCGCGCGAACTCCAGCGGATTGGGGTGCAGGCAGGTCGGGTGCGGGAAGTCGGTCTCGAACATGCAGTTGTCGACGCCGAGTTGGCGGATCGTGTGGGCGACCTCGCTGTTCTCGAACCAGAAGCACGCATAGATCTGCCGCCGGAAGTACTCCAGTGGCGACATCGAAAGGTCTGCGATCCCTTCCCTGCCGTTCTCACGCAGCGCGTAGCCGAGCGCTTCCAGGATGAAGGGGATCCAGCCGAGGCCGCTCTCCACTGAGACGAACTTCAGCTTGGGGAAGCGTTCCAGCAGGCCCGACACGATCAGGTTCGAGAGCACCTTGGCGTTGCTGATGAACATCATCGTGCCGCCGATGGTCAGCTTCTTGGTCGGGTTCAGCGACGGCCAGGGCGACTCTCCGTACCAGCTCATGCTGGAGTCGCTGGCGCCGATGTGGAAATTCACCGGCAGGCTCTTGTCGCTGCAGAGCTCCCACAGCGGGGTCCAGTAGTCGCCGCTCAGATCCTGCATGCCGTGGGTGTGCGGGTCGGAATTGATGTTCACCCCGCGCATGCCCATGCCCACGCAGCGCTCGGCTTCCTTCACCGCAAGATCGATGTCCCACCAGGGCAGCAGCGCCATCGGCAGCAGGCGATCGCCGGACTCCGACTGCATCTCGGCCATGGCGTCATTGTAGATCCGGGTGCTGACCAGGCGCAGTTCCGGGTCAAGCGGCGGAAGCGCCTTCGACCCCATCTGGCCGCGGCCCTGGCCGGCGAACCCCATGACGTTGGGATAGATGACCTGCGCCCAGACCCCGTTCTCGTCCATGAACTGCAGGCGCTCCTTGGTGCGCGAACAGCCCGGGTGGACCTGGTCGACCTGCCAGTCGGTGAACTCGACCCCATCCGCCTTGCCGCCGTCCGCGCGCACCACGCTCGCGGCGGAGCCGACGCCCATCGAACGGTCGCCGTCGATGGTCCAGAGCCACTTGCCGTCCGCGCCCTTCTTCATCTGCGGGACACGGTCGCGCCACTTCGCCGGCGCCCGCGAGGTCCACATGTCCCACGGCTCGCTGATGTGGGTGTCGACGTCGATCACCTTGATGCCGCGCAACAGTTCGGCCGGGCTCTGCCGTTCAGCGCTCAGAGCTTCAGACATCCGGTGTCCTCCTGGTTCGTTTCTTGGCGCTGGCGCTCCTGGCGCGTGAGATGAGGCCCATTGTACCCCTTCGGGCCGCGCCGGCCAGCGACGCCTTGCTCTACCTCAATGGCGAAGGCCGCCGTGCTGAACGGCGTTGAAATGAGGGCCCGAACCGTGGCCAATTCCGCGCCTCTCGGCGCGATCGCATCCCGCCCACCTACGGCTCCAACGGAGATCAATCGGTGAAGAAGCTTCGCATTTCCTGCTGTCTCCCGCCGTCCAAGGCCGCGCCGGCCTATGCCCGGATCGCCGAGGACCTCGGCCTTGATTGCGTGTTTCTCTACGATTCCCCGGCGCTCTACGGCGATGTCTGGATCAGCCTGGCGCGGATGGCGGAAGCGACCTCCCGCATCGGGATCGGCACGGGCGTCGCGGTGGCGTCGCTGCGCCATCCGCTGGTCATCGCCTCCGCGATCGCCGACATCGAAGACCTGGCGCCGGGCCGGCTCGTCTGCGGACTGGGCGTCGGCTACACGGCCCGCCGGACCTTGGGGCAAAAGCCGGTGCCCTGGGCCCAGATGCGGGTGTTCCTCGAACAGCTACGGGCGCTGCTGAACGGCGAGACGGTGGTGATCGACGGCGGCGCCTGCCAGATGATCCATTCCCCGGGCTTTGCGCCCCGGCGTCCGATCAAGGTCCCGCTGATCGCTGCGGCCGGAGGCCCCAAGGGCTTCGAAGTGGCGCGCGCCGCGGCCGACGGCGTTTTCTGCGAGGGCGAGATCCCGCAAGGCTTCGAGCGATGCCTCAAGTTCGCCTTCGGCACCGTGCTCGATCCAGGCGAGGATCATACCTCTCCCCGCGTCAGGGCGGCGGCGGGACCGTTCGCGGCGACGGCCTATCACGGCCTGTGGGAGCGGGGCGGCGAGGCGGTCGACCAGTTGCCCGGCGGCGCGGCCTGGCGCGCGGCGCTGGAGGCCGAACGGCCGGCCGGCGAGCGCCATCTCGCCGTGCATGAAGGCCACCTCGTGGATGTCTCGGACCGCGACCGGCCCCTGCTGGACGCGGCGGGACCGATGCTCACCCAGGTGGGTTGGACGGGCACGGATGAGCAGCTGCGCGAACGCGCGACCCAAGCCCAGGCGGCGGGCGCGACGGAGATCGTCATGAGCCTGGCCGGCCCCGACATCCCCCGGGAGTTGCGGGCCTTGGCGCGCGCAATGGAGTTATAATAGTCGACGCGGCGTCCCGACCGCGACAGGTCGGGAAGCGCTGGTGTTGAAGCGCCCGCGCCGCAACCCGCTTGCCCAACGCTCCGGAGGAAGGCATGGGGTCATCAAGGGAGACGCCTATGTTGAAGCAACGCACACTAGACTCGATCCAAGTCGACTATCCCGCACCGCCGCACGTGCCCAAGGACAGGGTGGTCGATCTCTCGTTCGCAATGGGCCAGCAGCCCAACGACCTGGTGGACCCCTATGAACCCTGCGACTGGCTGAACGGGCCCGAGATCCCGCGCATCCTCTTCAACGCCCCGGCGCCCGGCGCCGCCGCGAGCCCGCTCGGCGCGGGGCAAGGCTCGTGGGTCGTCACCCACTATGACGACATCGAGCGCGTCTACACCGACAGCGACAACTTCTCGAACAAGGGCGCGGCCGAGTTCCAGCGCCTGATCGGCGAGACCTTCCGCTCGATCCCGCTTGGCGTCGATCCGCCTGAGCACGGCAAGTACCGCCTGTACCTGATGCCCCAATTCTCGCCCGCGGGCCTGAGGCCCATGGAGGCGCACATTCGCGAAGTCGTGATCGAGATGATCGAGAGCTTTGCGCACAAGGGCGAGGTCGACGTCGCCTGGGACTTCGGCCGCGTCTTTCCGGTGCGGATCTTCATGGGGCTGATGGGTTTCCCGCCGGCGATGTTCGACCGGTTCCTCGACTGGGAATGGGACATCCTGCATTCGAACGACCTCCCGAAGATGCAGGCCGCGTTGCGCGGCGTTCTGGAATTCCTGCGCGCCTTCATCGCGGAAAAAGAGGCCGAGCCCGACGAATACCTGGTCTCCAAGATCGTCCACGGGCAGATCGAGGGCCGGCCGCCGACTGAGGAGGAGAAGATCGGCATGGTCTGGTTCCTCTGGCTGGGCGGGCTGGACACGGTCGCCGCCACCATCAGCCAGATGTTCCGCCGCATGGCGCTCGAACCGGAAATCCAGACCAAGCTGCGCAACCATCCTGAGCTCTACCACACCGCGGTCGAGGAGTTTCTGCGCACCCAGCCGATCCTGAGCTCGGGGCGGACGGCCAAGCAGGACATCGAGTGGCATGGAGTCACGATCAAGGCCGGCGAGTCGGTGATGTGCCTGAACCCATCGGGCAATTTCGACCCCGCCCAGTACACCGACCCGCGGACGTTCGATCCCGGGCGCAAGATCAATCGGCATTTCACCTTCGTCGGCGGCCCTCACCGTTGCCTGGGCGCGCCCCTCGCCCGGCGGGAACTGGTGATCCTGCTGGAGGAGTGGTTCAAGCGCATCCCCGAGTTCCGGGTGAAGCCCGGCGCGGACACCACGGTGTTCCCCTGGCTGCTCTCGATCCGCAACCTGCCGCTGGTCTGGGATGTGAAGTAGCGCGCCATCGCCTCTGCGATGGGCTGACGGGTTGAGCCTGGTATCGTCCCGGTTGCTTGCAACGCGCGGCTGAGCGCGTCTCTTCTCGCCTTGCCTGGAGCGTCGCGACCTGTGATGCAGCCCGCAAACTGCAGGCCCCGAAGCCGCCTGTGGCCGGTCGGCATCGACGAACCGTCCCGCATGGCGTCGGGTCCAGGATCAATATGGAGAAACGCGAATGTCCGAAGCCTACATCATCGACGCCGTCCGCACGCCGCGTTCCATCGGCAAGGTAGGCAAGGGCGCACTGTCCCATATGCTCCCGCAGCATCTGGCCGCCACGGTGCTGAAGGCGCTGGCGCAGCGCAACAACCTCAACACCGCCGATGTGGATGACGTGATCTGGGGGACCAGCGGGCAGATGGGCCTGCAGGCCGGGGACATGGGCCGCATGGCCGCCCTCGACGCCGATTTCGACATCCGCGCCAGCGGCGTCACCCTGGACAGGTTCTGCGGCAGCGGCATCACCGCCGCCAGTCTCGCCGCCGCCCAGGTCAAGTCCGGCGCGGAGGACCTGGTTATCGCCGGCGGGACCGAGATGATGTCCTACGTCAACGCCTACTCGAAGTCGGTGCAGCAGGCCGGGCTGGGCGGCGGCGGCATGTACAGCAACGCCCGCCTGCAGGCCAAGCACCCGCAGTCGCACCAGGGCGTCTGCGGCGACGCCATCGCCAGCATGGAAGGCATCACCCGCCAGGACGTGGACGCCATGGGCGTGCTGAGCCAGGAGCGGGCCGCCAAGGCGATCGCCGAAGGCCGCTTCGCGAAATCCGTCATTCCGGTCGTGGACGACGAGGGCAAGGTCATCCTGGACCGCGAGGAATATCCCCGCCCCGGCACCACCCTGGCCGACCTGGCGGCCCTGAAGCCCGCCTTCACCGAGATCGCCGACTATCCGCCCGTCCCGGGCGGACTGACCTTCCGCCAGCTGATCAACCAGCGCTATCCGGACCTGAAGATCGAGCACGTCCATCACGCCGGCAATTCCTCGGGCGTGGTGGACGGGGCGGGCGCGATCCTGTTCGCCTCCAAGGCCTATGCCGAAAAGCACGGGCTGAAGCCCCGCGCCCGGGTCGTGGCCACCGCCAATGTCGGCGACGACCCCACCTTGATGCTGAACGGCCCCGTCCCGGCCGCCCGCAAGGTGCTGATGAAGGCGGGCCTGACCGTCGACGACATCGACCTGTTCGAGGTCAATGAGGCCTTCGCCGTCGTGGTCGAGAAGTTCATTCGCGACCTGAAGATCGACCGCGAGAAGATCAATGTGAACGGCGGCTCCATCGCGCTCGGCCACCCCATCGGCGCGACCGGCGCCATCCTGATCGGCACGGTGCTCGACGAGCTGGAGCGGCGCGACGCCAGGCGCGCCCTGGTCACCATGTGCGCCGCCGGCGGCATGGCGCCGGCGATCATCATCGAGCGCGTCTAGGCCAGCGCGCGGGCCTTCCGCGCGCGCGCCGCCTTGGCGGGGAACGCGTTGCGGACCTGTTGCAGCAGGGCTTGCCGGACCGCGTCCGGCGAGCGGCTGTCGCAATAGGCGCCGGAGACCCGGTCGACCCGGTCGCCGCTGGTCATGAAATAGACGATGGCCCCGGTGAAGCAGTGATAGGTCCAGTGGATGTACTCGGTCGTGCAGGCGGGCTCCGCCCGCGCCACGGCCGTCAGGAACCGCTTGGCCAGGGGGTCTGAGGGCCACTGCTCCTCCGCCTCCCCATGCGGATGATATTCAAGGTTGAAGCCGAGCAGGATCAGCCGGGCCTGATGGGGCGCGCGCCCGAACCGGATCTCGAACCAGGCGGTGATCAACAGGTCGAAGAGGTCGACCGCGCTCGGATTGAGGTTGTCGCTTTCGAGCTCGTCGAGCAGCTCCGTGCGGCGCCGCGTGAAGTCGATCATGATCCGGTCGACGACGGCGTTGTAGAGCGCGACCTTCGATTCAAAGTGATAGGCGACGAGCGACAGGTCGACCCCGGCGGCCGCCGCGATCTGCCGCATCGAGACGCCCACAAGGCCATGCGGCGCGAACAGCGGCTCGGCGGCGTCCAGGATTGTGAGCCGGGTCCGCTCTGACTTGATCTGGTGCTTGTTGAGCCGGACCCCTCGCGCGTTCGAAAATTGCACCGGCGTTGCTCCAAGAATCCTTGGTTGTCTGTTCTCATAAATCAGCGCCGCACGCCAATGCGAACGCGCTGTCGGGCAATAAATCTTTCTCATGTGATAAACAAATATATTGCGCGTGCGGAGGGATGGTGGCCAACTTCACATCGCGCCTCACAAGAAGGCGACGGAGGGTCAGGCGGCGAGAGAGGCTCGAGCGATCGAGCGCAGGACCGCCTGAGGAGGAAAGAATGGACGCGCAGACAGCTCGGCGCGCGAACGAGGTCGCGCACTTCGGCGGGCATCAGGTCATCGACGTCGACACCCATCTTTCCGAGCCGCACGACCTTTGGACAAAGCGCGCGCCGGCCAGCGTTCGCCATCGCGTTCCCCAGGTGAAGGTCCACGAGGGCGTCAGGACCTGGGTGATCGACGAGGACCGGGTGATCGCCTACGCGACCAGTCCGACCAGCGTCGTGCTGCCGGACGGGACCAAGACGCGCGGCATGGAGTGGCTCAACTTCACCCTCGAGCAGGTGCATCCGGCGTCCTGGCGCGTAAAGGACAGACTTGCGTACATGGACGGTCAGGGCGTCACGGCCCAGATCGTCTATCCGAACGTCCTCGGCTTCGGCGGTCAGCACGCCAGCCTGGTCGATCCGGACCTGCGGCTGGCCAGCACCCAGATCTTCAACGACGCCATGGCCGAGATGCAGGCCGAGTCCGGCCAGCGGATGTACCCCATGGCCCTGATGCCGTGGTGGGACGCCGACCTCACGGTCAAGGAAGCCGAGCGCTGCAAGGCGATGGGCCTGCGCGGCGTCAACATCAATACCGATCCCCAGCTGCACCGGGGCCTCTCAGGCGAGCTGCTGCCGGACCTCGGCTCGAACTATTGGGAGCCGATCTGGGAGGCCTGCAGCGCCCTGGACCTGCCGATCAACTTCCACGTCGGCAGCACCAGCAACAACTCCGCCGAATGGCACGGCACGCAGGGATGGGCGACGCTGCGCGCCGGCCTGGGCGGCGCCGTCAGCAGCACCATGCTGTACCATCAGAACGCGCGGATCCTCGGCAACCTGATCTGCAGCGGCATCGCCGACCGCTTCCCGACGATCAAATTCGTCTCCGTGGAGAGCGGCATCGGCTGGGTCCCCAATCTGTTGGAGACGCTCGACTACCAGGTCTCGGAGATGACCCGCGAGAAGGTGCTGCAGCGAAAGCCGTCGGAGTATTTCCCGACCAACTTCTACGCCACCTTCTGGTTCGAGCGCAGAAGGCTCGGCGAGATGATCAGGGCCGTCGGCGTCGACAACGTCATGTTCGAGACCGACTTCCCGCATCCGACCTGCCTGATGCCGATCGACGACGTCGATGGCGCAATGCAGGGCCTTACCTACGAAGAAAAGGATAAGGTTCTGAACGGCAACGCTCAGCGTGTGTACAATATTCGATTGAACGGAGAGTGAGACCAAAGGCGCGTTCTTACGCATGAACAAACAACATAATGGGGGAAGCGATGTGGCGTTCGAAAATAGTGACTTGCGCCTTGTCTTGGGCGGGTTTCGCAGTCCTCGCGATGCCGGGAGGCCCGGCGCTGGCGCAGCCCGTTTCCGGCGGCTCGGCCACTGAGATCGGCGAAGTCGTCGTCACCGCCCAGCGGCGCGAGCAGCGCAGCATCGAGGTGCCGGTCTCGATCGTGTCCAATTCCGCGGAACAACTCGAGCGCGCCAACATCTCCTCGACCCTGACGCTCGGAAGCGTGGTTCCCGGCCTCCTGATGACCCGCACAGGAGCGCCGGCCGCGCCCTCCATTCGCGGCGTCTCGACCAAGGTCGCCAGCCCCGGGACCGACGCCAATGTCAGCACCTATGTCGACGGGTTCTACCAGGCCAACGCCGTCGCGCTGAACCGGTCCCTCCTGGACGTGGCGAATGTCGAAGTCCTGCGCGGCCCGCAAGGCACGCTGTTCGGCCGCAACTCGACCGGCGGGGCCATTCTCATAACGACCCGCAAGCCGTCACACGATCCCACGCTCATCGCCAGCGCTTCCGTCGAAGAGAACTCCGGCCGGAAGTTCGTCGCCTACGGCAGCATCGGCCTGACCGACAATCTTGCCGTCAGCATGTCAGCCTCCTACACCAAGTCCGACGGATGGCTGCGAAACCGCTTCCCCGGGCCGGAATTCCCGACCGTGCCGCAGCTGTCGAATTACTTCCGCGTGCGCGCCCTCTATGAGCCGACATCCAAGCTGACCCTCGACGCCTCATACGAGCACGGCCTGATGATGGACGGCACGGGCGTGGCCTTTGTCCACGTCGGGCATCCGCTCAGCGCCGCCTTCCCGATCCTCCACACCGACCCGCGCGAGACCTCGCTGGGGTCGGAGAGCCGGGTGAAGGATATCTGGGACGCCGGGTACCTGACGGCGTCGCTGGACCTCGATTTCGCCGTGCTGCGGTCGATGACCCAGGTGCGCCAGGACCGATCCCCCTGGACCTTCGACCTCGACGGCTCGCCCGGCCGGTTCATCCAGGTGCAGGCGGTCTCCCCTGAGAAAATGCAGACCCAGGAGGTCAACCTCACCAGCAAGGGCGACGGGCGCCTGCAATGGATCGTGGGCGCCTTCTACTTCCACGACAAATCTGCGTTCCGCATCAGCTCCCCCTCGAGCAGCGCCTATGGCGCCGAGACCACCGCCTGGGCGGGCTATGCGGACGCAACCTATCAAGTCGTCGACCGGCTCTTCCTGACGGCCGGCGTTCGCTACAGCAAAGAAAAGAAGCGGTGCCTCGTCGCGCTGACCGGTGGCGGCGCCGGCCCGCTATCGTCCTGCACGGACGGGGATCCCAACCACCGCGAGCACGCGTGGACCCCGCGGGCGAACATCCGCTATCAGATCGACGATCACACCTCGGTCTACGTCTCCTACAGCCGCGGCTTCAAAAGCGGCGGCTTCAACGACGCCAGGGCCAGCGCGCCCTACAACCCCGAAAAGCTCACGGACTGGGAGGGCGGGTTCAAGACAGCCAGGGGCCCCTACCAACTCGAGGCCTCGGTATTCCACTACAAATACAAGAACCTGCAGTTCATCTACGCCTGCACTGTCGTCGCCCCGCCCTTCTGCACGACCAACGGCGGGGTGTTCACGACCAACGCCGCCGAGGCGACCTCCTATGGCGCCGAGTCCCAGTTTTCCTGGCGGGCGAGCGAGAACCTCCGCTTTCGCGGCGGCGTCGCCTACCTTCACTCCCGCTACGACACGTTCCTGAACGCCTCCGCGGCGGCGCCGCGCACGGCCTCGGACACGCCGCCCTGCACGAACCCCAATCAGCTGCTGTGCCCCAACGTCTCCGTGGCCCAGGACTGGAGCGGGCAGACGCCGATCCGCTCGCCGAAATGGAGCGGCAACCTGGGCGTCAATGCGAGCCTGCCGACGCGCATCGGCTCCTTTGTTCTCGACGCCAACGTCTCCTACGTCGACGACTATCAGGTCGACACCGACAGCCTGCCCTGCATCACGCCCAACTGCGGGCGCGGCCTGAAGCCACGCCGGGTGATCGAGGCGCACACCCTGGTCGACGCCACCGTCTCCTGGCTGTCGCCGGACAAGAAGATCGAGCTGGCGGTCTATGCCCGCAACCTCTTCAACAAGGACTACCTCCTGCGGTCCGACGCGAGCACGGTCGGCGACACCGTGATCGGCGCCGAACCTCGGGTCGTCGGCGTTCGCGTGAAGTACGCCTACTGACGCTGGGTTTGGGCGCCGAGAGGAAAGAGGGATGACGCCTCAGGAGCAGGCCGAACTGCGCCGGCCACGGTTTTCGGGCGACCTGCTGGTCCACGCGCTGAACCAGACCCCCGACCGCCCGATGCTTCGCAGCCTGGACGGTCCGGCCCTGACGGTCGGGGACCTGCGGGACGAGACCAGCCGCTATGTCCAGGCCCTGGCGGCGCTTGGGATATCGGCCGGCTCGCGGGTCGCGCTGCTCTCAGGCAACCGCCCCGAGGTGCTTCACGCGACCCACGCGGTGCAGTTGAACGCCGCGATCTACACCCCCATGCACGCCCTGGGGTCGATCGAGGACCACGCCTACATCCTGCAGGACGCCGAGATCGACCTGCTGATCTTCGATGCGGCCCCCTTCGGAAAGCACGCGACGGAGCTCGCGCGCCGGGCGCCGAAGGTCAAGCTCGCCGGCCTTGGACCCGGCCCCGGGGCCGTGGATCTTGTCGCCCTGGCGCAGAGTATGACCCCGGCGCCGCTCACGGCCCCGCGGGTCCGCGGCGAGGACGTCGCCCGCTTCGGCTATTCGGGGGGCACGACCGGCAAGCCGAAGAGCATCGGCGGCACCCATGCGATCGCCTCCGAGGTTCAGCGCATCGTCCTGGCCGAATGGGAGTGGCCCGACCCGCCCCACGCCCTGCTGTGCTCGCCGCTCAGTCACGCCGGCGCGACCTTGTTCATGCCCACCCTGCTGCGGGGCGGAACCCTGCTCGTCCTGCCCAGGTTCGAGCCCGGCGCTGTCCTGCGGGCGATCCAGGACCATCGGGTGAACTGCAGCCTGATGGTGCCCTCGATGATCTACGCGCTCCTGGACCATCCCGACCTCGACACGTTCGACCTGTCGAGCCTGGAGACGATCTTCTATGGCGGCTCGCTCATGTCGCCCGTGCGCCTGAAGGAGGCGATCGAGCGTATCGGCCCGGTGTTCTCCCAGTTCTACGGCCAGGCCGAGGCGCCCATGGTCGTCACCCTGATGCGCAAGGCCGAGCACCTGCTCGACGATCCGGCGCGGCTGGCCTCCTGCGGCCGGGCCCTGCCCTGGAACGAGGTGGGCCTCCTCGATGACCACAACCAGCCCGTGCCGCCTGGAACGCCCGGGGAGATGTGCGTCCGCGGCCCCCTGGTGATGACCGGCTACCGCAACGAGCCGGACCTGACCGCGGCCGTGTTCGACGGCGGTTGGCTGCACACCGGCGACATCGCCGTCCAGGAGCCCGACGGCTTCCTGCGCATCGTCGACCGCAAGAAGGACATGATCGTCTCCGGCGGCTTCAACATCTTTCCCCGGGAGATCGAGGACATTCTGGTGAGCCATCCTGCGGTCGCCCAGGCCGTGGTGATCGGAACGCCCGATCCGAAGTGGGGCGAGGCCGTCACCGCGATCGTCCAGCTGCGCCCTTCCGGCCAGGCCTCGGCCGCGGACCTGACGGCCCTCGTCGCGGAGCGGAAGGGGTCGTACCAGGCCCCCAAGCGCGTCGAGTTCGTCGACGCCATTCCGCTCACCCCGGTGGGCAAGCCGGACAAGAAGGCGCTCAGGACTCAGTTCTCGTGAGATTCCGGCCTCTGGTCGTCGCCGCCCCTTCGCGTTAGCAGGTCCATATCGCGCCGCCGATGTCGGAACGCGCGCGGCTCATGCGTCCTCGTGTTGAACCCAGGAGAGACCCGATGAAGATCTTCGCCGCCGCCTCGACCGCCGTCCTGATCGCCCTGGCCGCCGGTCCCGCCCTCGCCCAGGGCGCCGCCAAGCCCGCGCCGCAGCCGCCGGCCGGGCAATACTACATGGACAAATCGCACACCTCGGTGGTCTTCCGGGTGAACCACATGGGCTTTTCGCACTACACGGCCCGCTTCTCGCGGGTGGACGGCAAGCTGCAGTTCGATCCCGAGCATCCTGCGGCCATGCAGGTGGAGGCGACCATCGATCCGACCTCCCTGGAGCTGAACACGCCCCCGGCCGGCTTCCATGACGAGCTGATGGGCAAGAACTGGTTCGACGCGGTGAAATTCCCGCAGATCACCTTCCGCTCCACCAAGGTGGAGGTCACCGGCTCCAACACGGCCAAGCTGACGGGCGACCTCACCTTGCACGGCATGAGCAAGCCCGTGGTGCTCGACGTGACCTATAACGGCGGCTACCCGCCGAACAGCTTCGATCCCGGCGGCGCGCGCATCGGCTTCTCCGCGCACGGGGTGCTGAAGCGCTCCGGGTTCGGGATCGCCGCCGGCATCCCCGCCGCCGGCTCGAACATGGGGGTCAGCGATGACGTCGACGTGGCCATCGAGACGGAGTTCAGCTCCAAGCCCGCGGCGAAATAGCAGCCGTCAGGCGCGCGCGGGCAGGATCCGCTCCAGGAAGGCCACTGCCGCCGCCGCGCCCTCGGCCGCCCCGAGCAGGGCTGGATCGCGGGTGGGCGCCGTGTGCTCCATGTCCGGCGTGCGCACCAGGGTGACGTCGCATCCCGCCGCCTGCAGCGCCGCCGCATAGCTGACGGCGTCGTCGCGCAGCACCTCATGCTCGCTGACGCTGATAAGGGTCGGCGGGAAACCCGCGACGTCCCCGAACAGCGGCGAGGCCAGGGGGTCGCTTGCAGGCCAGCCTTGCAGGTAGAGGGCGGACGCGGTCACCGCCGAATCCCGCGGGAAGAGCTTTTCGCTTTCGGCGTTGTCCTGATAGCTGGCGGCGGTGACGGTCAGGTCGATCCAGGGCGAATAGAGCATCAGGCCCAGCGGCCGGATCCCGCGCGAGAGCGCCAGCCGCATCAACCCGGCGGCCAGGCCCCCGCCGGCCGAGTCGCCGGCGATCACCAGCCGTGACAGCTCCTCCGCGCCCAGCCCTTCCAGCGCGGCCAGGGCGTCGGAGAGCCCGGCCGGATAGGGGTGCTCAGGCGCCAGCCTGTAAGCGGGAGCGATTATCTGGACGCCTGTCCGCGCCGCAAGCAGCGATCCGAAGCCCACCGTGGCCTCCGGCGCGCCCATGCGGAACCCGCCCCCATGCAGATGCAGCACGGTGGCGCGCGGCCTGGCGCCGAGGCTGATGCGTAGGCACCGCACGCCGCCGAAGCGCGCCTCCTCGACCTTGAGGCCCTCCACCGGCGGAAAGCGTGAAGGCGCGCCCCGCATCATCGCCCGCCGCGCCAGGAGATCCTCCGGCGCGGCCTGGCCTGCGCGCTCCGGCGGAAGCGCCGCCGGCTGGGTAACTGCCTCGCTCATGTCGTGTCCAACCCTCGTTCAGCCGCCAATGTCGCCGCCGCCGGTCAGGTTGGGAAGCCCAAACCGATAGCTGAATTGAATTAGCGTTCGGCGGTGCAAATCCGTATATACGTCGAGCACTTAGCTTGCCCGCCCCAACGGCGTAGAGGAGCTTGAGGTCCGAGGCCGGTGGTCAGGCCGGCGAGACCACCTTCCCCGGCATGCGGCCGGTCAGCTCGCCCTCGATCACGATCGGCTGGCCGTTGACGATGGTGGCGTGGACGCCATGGCCGAACGCCTTGTAGCGGCCGACCCCGCCCGGCAGGTCGCGGACGAACTCCTTGCGCCAGGGCCCGATGGTCTTCGGATCGAAGATCATGATGTCCGCCCAGCCGCCGACCTTCAGCGTCCCGCGGTCGGGGAAGCCGAGCAGCGCGGCCGGCACCTGGGTGATCTGCCGGACACCCTCCTCCAGGCTCCACACCTCGCGCTCGCGCACCCAGGAGCCCAGGAAATAGGAGGTCCAGTCCGCCTGGTCGTCCTTGGCCAGATGGGCGCCGCCGTCGGAGGTGCCGAGGATCATCCGCGGGTCGGTCTGCGACAGGCGCACGGCGTTCGACCATTCCGGGGTTTCGGTGCGCCAGCGCATCTTGGTCTGGAAGTTGTCGGCCAGCGCCAGGTCGAGGGCGAAGTCGCCGGGGGCCACGCCCTTGGCCTCGGCCAGCTCGGCGACGGTGCGGCCCTCGTACTGGTCCGGCCGCAGGCTCGGCGAAGTGTCGATCCAGACATTGGTCCATTGCGGCGCCGGCAGGGTGGTGCCCTTGGCCGGATCGCGATTGTAGTTCTCCACCGCGAACCGCATCTCTTCGCGGGCGGCCGGGTCGCGCACCAGCGCCGCCCGCTCCTCGACCGGCAGGCGGACCATCCGGTGCCAGGTGGCGACCGCGGCCCACAGGTGGTTGCTCTCGTCGAAGTTCACCGCCCGGTCGAACGGCCGGGCGATCAGCAGCGAATAGATCGGCGCGCCCTGGGCTGTGGCCTCGTCGAGGAACGCCCGCGCTTCGTCCCAGGCGGCGGTAGGCGCATCCACCTTGCTGCGTCCGCCAAGGCCCTGGATGATCACCGGCAGGCCGCATTGCCGGCCGATCTCGATCAGGTAGTCCATGTCCGCCCGCACCAGGCCGCTGATCGAGCTGGCCGGCAGGAAGCAGATTGAGCCCGAGCCGAACTTGCCCACCTCGTCCACCAGGGCCAGCAGCTCGGCCTTCTCCGCGAGGCGCGAGGGCACCGGTCGGCCATGGATGTCGTTGTGGGTGGGGGCGGCCGAGGACGACAGCCCCGCCGCGCCCGCGGCCATGGCCTCGGCCACGATCTTGCGCATGGCCACGATCTCGTCCGCCGTCGCCGCCCGCTCGATGGCCGCATCGCCCATCACCCAGCGGCGAATGTTGGAGTGGCCTACGTAGCAGGCGAAGTTGACGCCGAGCGCGCCGCGCCGGGTCTCCATGAACTCGCGGAAGGTCTCGAACTTGTCCCAGCCCACGGCGCTCAGCGCGATCGGGTCCATGTCCTCGACGCTGGCGAACACCCCGGCTAGGAAGTCGTGGTCGTCCATGCGCACCGGGGCCACCGAGAACCCGCAGTTGCCGGCCAGCACCGTGGTCACGCCGTGGAAGCACGACATGGTGGCGTAGGGGTCGTAGGTGATCTGCGGGTCGTAGTGGGTGTGGGCGTCGACGATGCCGGGGGCGACGATGCGGCCCTTGGCGTCGATCTCCTCCTTGGCGGTCGCAGTCTCCAGCCGGCCGATCTTGGCGATCTTGCCGTCGCGGACACCGATGTCCACCCGCCGGCGGGGCAAGCCCGTGCCGTCCACCACGAGGCCGTTACGGACGATCAAATCATAGTCCACGTCGCTTCCTCCATGACTCCGCGACCGCCCACAGGCGGCCAGGGCGGCGCTTGTTCTTGGTCGTTAGCTTAGCACGGCAATTTCGAAGGCGGGCTCCGTCTATATGTATTTGAGCATGCCTCTCATCGTCGTGATTTTATTGCGCCGCCATTGGGCATAGACTGCGCCCTACTGAGCCCATGGCGGACTTTATTCTGCGACCAAGCGGGCCGAGGAGGAACGACTGCGATGACGAGCTCCCTTAAGCTGATCGACGCGGATGCGCATGTGAACCCGCCGGCGACGTTCTGGGACGACTACCTGCCCGCCAACCTGGCTGGCCGCGGCCCCAGGATAGAAGTGGGCGCCCCGAGCGATACCCACGATTGGGTGGTGTTCGAAGGCTCGCGCAAACCGCTGAACCTGATGTCCTCGGTGGTCGGCCAGGGCAAGGATTGGAAGCCCGTCGGACGCCTGTCCGACCTGCAGGCGGGCAGCTGGGAGCCGGCCGCGCGGATCACCGACATGGAGAAGGACGGGGTCTCGACGGCGGTCCTGTTCGGCGGCGGCCCGCTCGGGACGGCCGACAACGATCTCTATATCGCCAGCTTCCAGGCCTATAACCGCTGGCTGGCGGACTTCTGCGCCCATGCCCCGAAGCGCCTCGTCGGCGTCGCCTACCTGCCGATGCAGGACATCGACCAATCCATCGCCATGCTGAAGGACGCCGCCGCGCGCGGCCTGAAGGCGGTGAACATTCCCGCCTTCCCGCAATCCAAGCAAGGCACAGGCGGCGGCGGCTTCGCGGCCCAGGTCCTGGCCCTGACCGGCGATCCCGACGGCCCGCTGCAGTACGACGACCCCGAGTTCGACCGGTTCTGGAAGGCCTGCGTCGACCACGACATGGCGATCACCATCCACCTGGGCGCCCGGGTCGCCCGTCCGGGCATGCACCGCTTCCTGCCCAACCTCGTCATGTCCAAGGTCACCATGGCCGAGCCGATCGCCATCATGATCTTCGGGGGAATCTTCGACCGTTTCCCCACCCTGCGCTTCGGCTCCATCGAGAGCGGCGTCGGCTGGTTCGCCTGGATGGCGGAGTACATGGACAGCATCTTCAACAACCAGCGCCACTGGCTGCAGCTGGAGCTGAAGCACGCGCCCAGCCACTACATGGACCACAACATCTACGGCTCGTTCATCCGCGACCCGGTGGGCATCTCCAACCGCCACAAGGTGGGCGGCCACAACATCATGTGGTCCACCGACTACCCCCACTCCGAGACCACCTGGCCGCGATCCCAGGAGGTGATGGACTGGCAGTTCGCCGGCCTCAGCGACGACGAGCGGCGCCCCATCGTCTGCGACAACGCCAAGCGCTTCTACGGGCTCTGACGCTAGAGCGCGTTAGGCGAAAGTGTAAGCGGTTTCGCCGCTCGAACGCGCTCTAAACTCTTGAAGATAGACCCTTTTGTTCGGTTCAGATGATTCCATCTGAACCGAACAGGGCCGCGGCCTCACGCGGCCGCGGCTGTCGCCGCCTTGAACAGGCCCTCGATCTCCTCGGGTCGGGTGCAGTAGTCGTGGGTGTTGAACGCCAGCGTCGTCACCCCGGCCGCCGCGTATTCCGGTATCCGGTTCAACGCCTCGAGTGGATCACGCCCTTCGCCGGCGGCGGGTCCGAGCACGCAGCGGACCTGCAGCTTGCTCGGATCGCGCCCCCTGGCGGCCATGGCCTCCTTGATCCGCTGGATATCCGGCGCCAGCGCCGCCGGGCGCCGTTCGGCCGGCAGCCAGCCGTCCCCGAGCTCGGCGATGCGGTCCAGGTTCTTGTCGGTCAGGGCGAAGCCGAACCACACCGGAACCCCGCCCGGCTGGACGGGGAGCGGCATCGAATAGGCGCGGTCAAAGGAATAGAACTCGCCATGGTGGGTCGCCGGGGCCTGGGTCCACAGGGCCTTGCAGGCCCGGATCTGGTCGGTCATCCGGCTGAAGCGGCGCTCCCAGGAAATCGACGAGGCGTCGTATTCCAGCTTCTGCCAGCCCACGCCGATGCCGATGTCGACCCGGCCGCCGGACAGATGATCCAGGGTGGCAAGCTGCTTGGCCAGCAACGGCGCCGGCCGCACGGGCGAGACCAGGATTCCCGTCGACAGGCGAATGCGCGTCGTGACCGCTGCGATCGCCGACAGCAGCGAAATCGGGTCGTACCAGGGGTAGTCCAGCGCCGTGCGCGGCTTGCCATAGGGGTAGTTGGATCGGTCCTCCCCAATCACGATGTGATCGGGCGCCTCGACCTGGTCGACCCCGATCTCTTCCATGCGCCGGACAAGGTCGACGACGCTGCGGATGTCGTCGCCGAACCACTCCTGCAGCCTGAAGGTCTGGATGGCGATCTTCATGGCCATCTCCCCTAGCTGATCGAACGGATCTGCCCGCCGTCGACCCGGTGATTGGAGCCGGTGACGTAGCCGCAGCGAGGGCTCGACAGCATGCAGACCACCAGCGCGATGTCCTCGACGCGGCCGATACGCCCCACCGGCAGGTTGAGCCGCTCGGACGCGATGCGCCGTTCAAGTTCTTCGTCGTTCGGCTCGCCCCAGCCGTTCGTCACGGCGAGCTTGCGCCCCCAGCTCAGCATCGCCGGCGTGATGATGACTCCGGGCGAGACGGTGTTCACGGTGATCCCGGTGTTCTTCAGCGATCCGGCCAGCGTCAGGGTGTAGTTGTTGATCGCCGACTTCGCGCCCGAATAGTCCGGGCCGAGGTTGTTCGGCTGCAAGCCGACCGCGCTCGAGATGTTGATGATGCGGCCCCACTTGCCGGCGATCATCCCGGGCGACGAGCGCTGCACCATCCGCACCGCCGCCAGCATGTTGCTCTGGTAGGTCGCCAGCCACTCGGGAATGGTGATGTCCAGGACGGGGCGGTTGGTCGTGTCGCCGCCGCCGCTGCCCCCCGCGTTATTGATCAGGATCTCGATATCGCCGCCGAGCGCCTTTCGCGCGCCGTCAAAGGCCGCGTCCGCCCCCTCGTCCGTCGCAAGGTCCCCGAGCGCGACGCCGGCCGCGCCGATCTGGGCGGCGACGCTCTCCGCGCGCTCGCGATTTCGCCCGTGGACGACGACGGCGCAGCCCTCGGCGGCCAGCATGCGCGCGATGCCCGCGCCGATGCCCGAACTGCTCCCGGTCACGAGCGCGCGCCGGCCGTCAAGTTGCAGGTCCATGGCTTCCTCCCAGGCTGGCTTCAGGCGTCGCCGCCTCGCCGCTCATTCGACAATTATCCAACTATTTGGACCTGTCCAGGCGCGCGGCCACGGAAGGGGCCGCTTCCCATGAACCCGGCCGCAAACTGTCGCCGCCCCACTTGCCACCCCTCACCACGAGCGCTCAGATCAACCCGGGACGCCGCTCCCGCCGCCGCGAAGAAGGCTTGTCATGAACGACCTCTCGAGACGCCCGCTCGACGCTGTCCCGTTCCGCGTCACCAATCCGGAACGCATCCCGACCCCGCGCTACTATGACGAGGCGTTCTTCGAGCTCGAGCGCGAACGGCTCTGGCCGCACGTCTGGCAGATGGCCTGCCGCCTGGAGGAGATCCCCGAGGTGGGAGACTGGGTCGAGTACAAGAACCTCGACAAGTCGGTGATCGTCGTCCGCACCAAGAGCGGCGTGAAGGCTTTCCACAACGCCTGCCGGCACCGCGGCGTGCAGCTGGTCAGCGGACGGGGGGAGTGCGAGGTGCAGGGCTTCACCTGCCCCTTCCACGGCTGGCGCTGGAACATCGACGGCCAGAACACCTTCGTCCTCGGCCGCCATCTGTTCAGCGAGGAGAACCTGGCGGCGGCCGAGATCAACCTCGTCCCTTGCCGGGTGGAGCTCTGGGGCGGCTGCGCCTTCATCAACCACGACGACGAGGCCCCGTCGCTGCGCGAGGGCATGGCGCCGATGGCCGAGCGGCTCGAGGCGCGCAATGTCGACAAGCTGTCGATGGAGTGGTGGTTCGCCACGGTGCTGCCCACGAACTGGAAGCTGGCGATGGAGGCCTTCATGGAAGGCTACCACACCCTGCGCACCCACCCGCAGTTGCTGACGCCCCTGGGCGTGGACGAGTCCGCCATCAGCTCCGGCGCGCCGACCAGCCTGGCCGAGCGCGTCGCCACGTCCCGCGAGTACACCGATCGGATGGTCCAGTACCTTCGCATCCTCAGCGACGGCATGGCGGGCCAGGTGCACGGCAGCGAGGTCGATATCGCCGAGACCCTGGTCGACATGGAGATGCCGCAGGATCGCAAGGCCTGGGAGGGCGCCTTCTATTCGCGCCTCAAGGACGAGATTCACCAGCAGGGACGCGCCAGGGGCGTCCCGGTCCCGGATCTGAACAAGGTCGACGCGACCTACCCGTTCACGCCGGTGGAGTTCCTGTTCCCCCACTATTTCCTGCTGCCGACCTTCAGCGCCTTCGCCTCCTACCGCATCAGGCCCCTGACGCCGGAGACCTGCATCTTCGAGCTCTATTCGCTGATCCTGCGGCCCGAGGGCGAGGCCTACGAGCGGGTCCGCGAACCCACCTGGCTGGCCTATGACAGCAAGGAATACCCGCAGATCCCGCAGCAGGACTATTCCAACCTGCCGCTGCAGCAGCTTGGCCTGCACGCCAAGGGGTTCGAGTTCATGCGGCTTTCCCGCACGGTCGAGGGGTTGATCAGCAACTACCAGCGGCTGATCGACGGCTACCTGGCCGGATTGGACCAAGACAGGCTCGTCAAGGCGTCGCAAAGTGTGAACGGCAGCTTCAACGTGCCGATCGCCGATATCGGGCTCTGAGCGCCAGGCGCTCCTGGCCTCGGACCCTAGAGCGCGTTCCGCAAAAGTGGAGACCGGTTTTGCGATCAGAACGCGCTCAAACTTTTGAATTCCGGGCACAATGAGATCAGGCGATTCCGCCTGATCTCATTGTGCCCTGGGCCTGCATCCGAACGGGAGGACGCGTCATACCTCGAATGCCCTATCCCGATGTCGCCTCCCTTCCGGACGACATCCGCCAGCGACTCGACGCCTCCTCACCGAACGTCAGCCGCATGCTCGTTGCCGCGTCCCCTGGCGTCTACCGCGGCTTCTCCGCCTTCACCCGCAGCCTGTTCGACGAGACGCCCCTGTCGCCGCAGCTGCGCGAGATCGCCATCCTGCGCACCGGCTACCTTTCGAACTCGGCCTACGAGACCTTCCAGCATGAGGCCTACGCCCGGCACGTCGGCCTCAGCGACGCTCAGATCGAGGCGATCCGCGAGGGGGGCGCCAAGGCCCAGCTCCTGGGCGAGGCGGGCGCGGCCGTGCTCGCATTCACCGACGACCTGGTACGCAATGTCCGCCCCGGCGACGCCACGCTCTCGGCCGTGCGCGCCCTTCTCGGCGACACCGTGGTCACGGATCTGGTGCTCATCGTCGGCGCCTACATGACCGTGAGCCGCTTCCTCGAGACCACGGGGATCGAGATCGACGAGACGCCGATCGATTGGGGCGCACGGGAAGCCAGCCAACGCGGCAAGTGACCGCGCGCCTCGCCGCGGTTAGCCTCATCGCAAGTCAGTAGGAACGGGAAGCGCCAGATGGAACTCCGTCGTTTGGGCGACAGCGGGCTCAAGGTCAGCGAAGTCGGCCTGGGCTGCAATAATTTCGGCATGCGCATCGAACAGGCCGCGGCCACCGAGGTGGTCGAAGCCGCCCTCGACGCCGGGATCAACTTCTTCGACACCGCCGACATGTACGGCGGCGCGCAGTCCGAAGTGATGCTGGGCAAGGCCCTGGGCGCGCGCCGGTCCGAGGCGGTCGTGGCCACCAAGTTCGGCCTGGCCATGGGCAAGCGACCTGACCAGCGCGGCGCCTCGCGGCGCTACATCATGGAGGCGGTCGAGGGCAGCCTGAAGCGGCTCGGGACCGACTACATCGATCTCTACCAGCTGCACCGCCCCGACCCAGACACCCCGATCGAGGAGACGCTGAGCGCCCTCGACGACCTCGTCCATGCCGGCAAGGTCCGCTACATCGGCAGTTCAGGCTTCGCCGGCTGGCAGATCGCCGACGCCGAATGGACCGCCCGGGCCGGCGGCCTGAGCCGCTTCCTCACGGCTCAGGATCATTTCAACATCCTGGAACGGGGCATCGAGAAGGAAGTCATCCCGGCCTGCGAGCGGTTCAACCTCGGCCTGCTGCCCTACTTCCCCCTCGCCTCTGGCCTCCTCAGCGGCAAGTACCACCGCGGCGAGGCCGCCGGCGCGGACACCCGCCTGTCGAACCCCAGGTTCGCCGGCAATTCGCTGACCGACCAGAATTTCGACCGGGTCGAGCGCCTCGCGGCGTGGGCGGCGGAGCGGGACCACAGCCTGCTCGAGCTCGCCTTCGCCTGGCTGCTCGGCCACAAGCTGGTGCCCTCGGTGATCGCCGGCGCCACCCGCCCCGATCAGGTCAAGGCGAACGTCGCGGCCGCCGGCTGGCGCCTGACCCCTGAGGAGGTCGCCGAGGTCGCCAAACTCGCGGGCTGACGGACCCCGCCTCTCAGGACCCGCCGATCGACAGCAGGTTCTCGACCGGCCGGTAGAGCTCTTCCAGATAGGCGGCGTCCTCGGGCTCCAGCGAGATTTCGGCCGCGCCCACCAGCTGGTCCAGCTGCTCCAGCCGCGAGACGCCGACGACCGGCGCCGTGACCCCAGGCTTGCCCAGCAGCCAGGCCAGGGCGATCTGCGCCGGCGCCTTGCCGTACTTGTCGGCGACTTCCATGACCCGTCCGGCGATATCGAACACCGCCTCGCCCCGATAGAGGCTCTCGGTCCTGGCGCGGTCGCGCCCCTGCGAGCGGGCGGTCGAGCCGCCGGAGAAGCCGCCCTGATAGGCGCCGGTCAGCAGGCCCCGCGCCAGGGGCGACCAGGGCATCAGCGCCACCCCGGTCTTCACGCAGTACGGGTTCATCTCCCGCTCTTCCTCGCGGTAGACGAGGTTGTAGTGGTTCTGCATCGAGACGAAGGGCGTCCAGCCGTTCATCTTCGCGGTGAGCTGCAGCTCGGCGAACTGCCAGGCGAACATCGACGAGGCGCCGAGATAGAGCACCTTGCCGGCCTTCACCACGTCGTGCAGCGCCTCCAGCGCCTCCTCGATCGGCGAGCCCTCATGGCCGGGAACCGCCTGCGGATGACGGTGGATCACCAGGTGATCAATATAGTCCACGCCCAGCCGGCGAAGGCAGCCGTCGACCCCCTCCATTACATGCTTGCGCGACAGCCCGCTCTGGTTGGGGTGGCTGCCCATGGGGCTGGAGATCTTGGTGGCGATGACGAACTCGTCGCGGGGCGCCAGCTCCCGCAGGAGCGCGCCGACGACGGTCTCGCTCGCCCCGCGGCCATAGGCGTCGGCGCAGTCGAAGTAGAACAGGCCCTTGTCGAGCGCCGCCTTGAACAGCGGCCGGGCGTCATCGATGCCGATCGTCCAGTCGCCCTGGTGCCCGCGGCCAGGCTCCCCGAAGTTCATGGTCCCCAGGCACAGGCGCGACACCTGCAGCGCGCAGTTCTGGCCAAGTTGGATGGTCTTCAGCATGGCTTCCTGGTCCCCGGGCCGATGTAATTCACTGAGCGGCGACACCAGTCACACAACTCGCCCGCGGGGTTAAGTCCGCCCCGCCTCAAAAACGCCTATGCTGCATTGCAACATGAAATATGTTGCGTTGCACAAATTTCCTGCTATGTTCAATGAAAGCGAATTGAAAGGGTCCAGATGGCCAAAGCTCCCGCTTCCAAGACCGCCGCCGAACAGTACGCCGCCGGCACCGCCGCGTTCAAAGAGACCGTCGAGAAGGCGATCGCCGGCCTGACGGACGGGGGCGGCGACGCCAAGAAGAACCTCGATGCGGTCGTGGCCTCCCTCGCCGCCGCCGCCAAGGGCGCCGAAACGCTCAGCACCCAGGCCATGGCCTATTCCAAGTCGACACTGGAAGCCCAGGTCGCCGCGGCCCAGGCGCTGGCGACGTCCAAATCCATCCCCGAGGCGGTGGAGAAGCAGACCGCCTTCGCCAAGAGCGCCCTGGAAGCCTACATGGCCGCCATGGGCGAGATGTCTGAAACCCTCGCCGCGTCGATGAAGGCGTCCTTCAAGCCGCTGGGCGAGCGCGTCAGCGCCACGGTCGCCAACATCAAGCCCCCGAAACTCTAGGCTGAATACCCAATCAGGCTATTGAATTTATTATAGATCGTCATGGCCGGGCTTGTCCCGGCCATCCATGATCACCACACCCGCAAGGCCCGGCTCGGCGCCCCCCTAGTCCTTTGTCTTCGCCATCCGGTGTTCTTGGATCCCCGGGACAAGCCCGGGGACGACGATCAGCGGGCGTGAGTGAGTCGCCAACCTAACTCTGCACGGCCCGCAAGCCGCCTGGCGAGGCGGGCCGTTCAAGGCTGATCGCCGCCGCTGTCGTCGTGGGAACACACACGAGCGCCAGGCATTGCACCCCCAGGCTTCAATGGAGGGTGCGATGAGCCTCTTTGGTTCGATCATGTCGAAGATTTTCCACCGCAAACCGGCCGAAGCCGCAGCGCCCAAACCCGCGCCGACCCCAGCCGCCGCCGCGCCTGCCGCCGCCGCTCCGGCCGCCGCGCCCGCGCCGCCCCCGCAGCCGGTGGACGTGGAGGCTGTGCTCGTCGAGCTGGCCGCCCAGAAGGGCGGCGGCGGCAACTGGCGCACCTCGATCGTGGATCTCTTGAAGATGCTCGACCTGGATTCCAGCCTTGCGGCGCGCAAGGAGCTCGCCGAGGAACTCGCCGTCCACGCCGGCGACCACGGCAGCGCCGAGCAGAACATCGCCCTGCAAAAGGCCGTCTGGCGCAAGCTGGCCGAAAACGGCGGCCACGTCCCGGCCTCGCTCCGCGACTGATCCCGGCGCGTCGGCAGCGCTCGTCCCACGCATGCGGGGCGAGCCCCGTGGGTGAAACCCCCTCACCGGCTTCGCCGGAGCTCCCCCTGGGGGGAGCATCTAATAAATCCTCCCCCAGCGCGAAGCGCGATCAGGGGGAGGGGGTTTCACCCCCGGCGCGCGCCTGAGGCGGCGCTCGCTACCGCGCCGTGAGGTCCAGGATGTAGGGCGCCATCATCGGCCAGTTCTTGAACAGGCCCTTGCCCCCGAGCGGGAAGGCCTCCACCGAGCGGAGATTCCATTCCTCGTCCGGCCACGGCGGCTCGCGCAGCTCCGAGTGCGGGATCAGCTCGTGGACCCACTCGCTGGTCCGCCGCGTGTGGGAGAGGTCGCTCTTGCCGTTACGGAAGATCAGCACCGGCATCTTCAGCCTGGCGAAGTCCTCGGGACTCATGCCCGGCACCGGCGAGGTCGGGGTGGGCGTGAAGAACGAGGCCCAGCGCTGCATGGTCTCGATGAAGACCTCGGGGTCCTGCGCCAGGATGATGTCGCGGTTCTTCGGATTGCGCTCGATCTGCTCTGCCCAGTTGGGCAGGGCGGCGACCGCCTCCATCCCGCCGCGGCTGCAGGCCGTCGCGGAATCCCCGCAATAGTGGATGGCGAGCTGCATCAGGCCGATCACCCCGCCGCTGACCCACCACAGGATTAGGTGCGAGACGGCGTCGGGATCGCGGGACGCCGCGATCAGCGAAACGCGCGAGCCGGCCGAGCCGGCGGCCAGGGCCGTGGGGCCCAGGTCCAGTTCGCGGATCAGCTTGGTCAGCGTCCGGCCATGCAGCTCGGACTCGCTCTCGGCGTCAAAGCAGACGTCCGAGCCTCCGCAGTTCGGCCGGTTCCAGAGCAGGACGCGCCGCCCGCCGGCCGCCACAGCCTCGCCCAGCTCGCGAAGGCCGGGGCTCTCCTTGGTGAAGCGCCCGCCCGGCGTGATGGCGACGGCGGGAGCGCCGGCCTCTCCGATGAGCTCATATTCGATGTCGAGTCCCGAGATCGTTATCCGCGACACGTTTCCATCCCTCTTCTGATGTCTGTCATCCCGCCGCCGCGGCGGCCGCCCGTTGCGGCGACGTCGAGGCGAGGCTGATATTCGGCGATCCGCGCGACAGGCTGCGCGCCGCCCGCGCGGTCATGGCGCCGACCCTGGCGTGGTGTTCGGGAGTCAGGCGCTCCTTCGGCGCCGAGATCACCACCGCCCCCGCGGGCCGGCCTTCTTCGAAGATCGGCGCCGCGATATTGATCGAGCCGCCGATCAGGTCGCCCTCGCTGACCGAATAGCCCCGCTCCATGGTCAGGGCGATATCCTCGAGCTGGGCCGCGTCCGGCGCCTGGCCAAGCACCTCGGTCTGCCGCTCGCGGCTCATGAAGGGCAGGAATGCGCGCCCGGTGGCGCTGTCGGCGACATGGACGACCATGCCCACGTGCGGCGCCGTGCGCAGCAGCTGACGGCTCTCCAGCACGTCGATCACCACGAACCAGCCGAGGTCGGGCGCGGTCAGCAGCACCGACTCGCCGCTTTCGTCGCGCAGGGCCTCAAGGACCCCCCGCGCCCGCTGGCGCAGGTCGTTGCTGCCATGGGCCATGTGGGCCACCGCATGGATGTGTCCGGTGAGTTGCCACCGCGTCGGTCCCCGCGGCGCCGTGTGGATCCAGCCCTCGTCGGCCAGGGTCATGATCGCCCGCTGCACGGCGCTCTTGTCCTCGTCCAGCAGCCGCGCCAGCTCGCTCACGCCCACCGGTTGATGGCGCGCGATCATCTCCAGCACCGCCAGAACGCGGGAAGCGCTCTTGCTCCGCTTGACCGACACGGCCTCTCCCAATTATTGTGTTACGTAATGATGATCCTTGTTACTGAGTAATACAAGGCGGTCAAGAGCGTTTGTGGACCGCAGCCCCCGACGGGTCGGTCCCAGAGGAAACGGAGCGAAGCCAGCATGGCCGCCATCGCAGTCAGACCCCTGCAGGACGACCTTGCGTTCGGCGCGCGCATCACGGGCGCGACCTACGAGACCCTGAAGGACGAGGCGATCCGCAAGCAGATCAACGCGGTCTTCGAGGACCGCGGCCTGATCGTCTTCGAGGACGTCGAGCCCTCAGGCCAGATGCACCTGGCGATCAGCGACGTCTTCGGCCCGCTCAAGGACCACCCGGTGCCTTCGGTGCAGCGCGTCGATCAGGACACGATGCCGGGCGTGATCGACATGCAGACCAAGCCCGACGCGGGCAGCATCGTGGAGATCAACGGCAGGCTGCTGGCCTCGTGGCTGCCCTGGCACTTCGACCATTGCTACAACAACGAGCTCAACCGGGCCGGCGTGCTGCGCGCCATCGAGATCGCGCCCGAGGGCGGGCTGACCGGCTTCGCCGACGGCATTGCGCTTTACAACGACTTCTCGCCGGCGCTGCGCGCGCGGATCGAGGACCGTAAGGTCCTCTACACCGTGAACACCAGCTACGAGGACATGCGCTTCGGCAAGCCGAAGCAGTTCCGTGACGTGCGGGAAAACCCCAGCCAGGGGGCGGTCAAAGAGTTCTCCAAGACCCTGCCGCGGGCGGTCCACCCGGCGGTCTGGACGCGCAAGACCGGCGAGAAGGTGCTGCACGTCTCGCCCTGGATGGCGGTGGGCCTGGAGGGGGCGGAAGACGCCGAAGGCGACGCCCTGCTCGAAGCCGTCAGCCAGGAGATCCAGGTCAAGGTGCGGCCCTATCACCACCGGTGGAAGACCACCGAGATGCTGATCTGGGACAACTGGCGGATGCTGCATTCCGTCAGCGGCATGGACCCGAAATATGGACGCCGCATGCAGCGCACCACGATCAAGGGCGACTACGGCCTCGGCTATTTCGAGAACGGCGGCGTCGGACACGCCATCCTCGAAATGACGGTCTAGGCGCAAGGAACGGAGCAAGGCCATGTCCGCCATCGACGTCAAAAATCTGCGGGACGACCTGCCCTGGGGCGCGCGCATCTTCGGCGCCACGCGCGAAAACCTGCAGGACGCGGCCGTCCGCAGGCAGATCACCGAGGTCTTCGAGGACCGCGGCCTGATCGTCTTCGAGGACGTGGAGGCCTCCGGCCACATGCACCTGGCGATCAGCGACGTCTTCGGCCCGCTGAAGGACCATCCGGTGGCCGCGGTGCCGCGCGCCGACCAGGACACCATGCCCGGGGTCATCGACATGCGCGTCGCCCCCGAGGAAGGCGTCATCGTGGAGATCGACGGTAAGCGGCAGGCGGCCTGGCTGCCCTGGCACTTCGACCATTGCTACAACAACGAGCTCAACCGGGCCGGCGTGCTGCGCGCCATCGAGATCGCGCCGAACGGCGGCCTGACCGGCTTTGCGGACGGCATCCAGCTCTACAACGACTTCTCCCCGGAGCTTCGGGCGAAGATCGAAGGCCTGAGCATCCTCTACACCGTCAACACCAGCTACGATGAGATGCGCTTCGGCAAGCCGAAGAACTTCCGCAACATCCGCACCTATCCGGGCCTCGACGAGATCATCGCGCTGTCGAAGACCATGCCCCGGGCGATCCACCCGGCGGTCTGGACCCGCAAGAGCGGCGAGAAGGTGCTGCACGTCTCGCCCTGGATGTCGGTGGGCGTCGAGGGCCACGAGGATCCGGAGGGCGAGGCGCTGCTGCAGGCCGTCTGCCAGGAGTTCGAAGCCAAGGTGAAGCCCTATCATCACCACTGGAAGCCCAGCCAGATGCTGATCTGGGACAACTGGCGGCTGATGCATTCGGTGACCGGCGTCGACCCCGACGCCACCCGCCGGATGCAGCGCACCACCATCAAGGGCGACTACGGCCTCGGCCGTTTCGAGAACGACGCCGTCGGCGGCCACGCCATCCTCGAAAAGACCGTCTGAGCGCGCCCGTCCACGGGGCCACCGCGACGGTTTCGGTTGCGCCCGGCGCAAAGGCGCCTTGAATCAGCGGCGAGGCGGGCTGCGGCTCAGCCATAAGCGCTCTTAGGGAGACTGACGATGAAAGCCGCCGTCCTCAACGAACCCGGCCGCCCCCTGGACATCGAGGACGTCGACCTGGACGGGCCGCGCCCGGACGAGGTCCGCGTCCGCGTCGCCGCCAGCGGCCTTTGCCACAGCGACTACCACATGATGATCGGCGACCTGCCCGTCGCCATCCCGGCGGTCCTCGGCCATGAGGCGGCGGGCTATATCGAGGCGGTCGGATCGGACGTCCGCGGCCTGAAGCCCGGCGACGCGGTGGTCACCTGCGTATCCTACTTTTGCGGATCGTGCGGCGAGTGCCAGCACGGCCACACCCACCGCTGTGACGACAAGCCGGTGCGCCCCGCCAGCGCCCCATCGCGGATCTCCCGGAGCGGCCAGCCGATTTATCAACTCGGCGGCCTGGGCGGCTTCGCCGAGGAGATGGTCGTCCACGGCCGCGCGGTCGCCAAGCTGCCGGAGGGCATGCCGATGGACGCCGCCGCCCTGCTCGGGTGCGCCGTCCTGACCGGCGCCGGCGCCGTGCTCAACGGCGCGAAGGTCGAGCCCGGCTCGACCGTGGCGGTGATCGGCTGCGGCGGTGTCGGGCTCAACGTCGTCCAGGCCGCCCGGATCGCCGGCGCGACGCGGGTCATCGCGGTCGACCTCAAGCCCGACAAGCTGGCCCTGGCCCGCGCCTTCGGGGCGACCGACACGATCCTGGCTGGCGAGGACGCCGTCGCCGAGGTCGTCGAGCTCACCAGCGGCGGGGTCGACTATGCGTTCGAGGTGATCGGCCTGAGCAGCACCATGCGCCAAGCCTTCATGATGCTGCGCAAGGGCGGGACGGCCATGCTGATCGGGGTCGGCAAATCGGGGGCCGAACTCACCATTCCCATCGCGCCGTTCATCTTCAAGGAGGTCCGGGTGATGAGCTCGCTGATGGGCAGCTCGCCCTTCCAGCACTTCATCCCGCAACTCGCGCAGTATTACCTGAACGGGTCCCTCAAGCTCGACGAGCTGATCTCCCAGCGCATCCCCCTGGCGCAGATCAACGAGGGCTACGCCAGCATGGCCAGGGGCGAAGTCGCCCGCAGCGTCGTGGTCTTCTGACGACCACGCCGCCCATCCGCCCAGAGCGCGTTCCGCAAAAGTGGCCGCCGGTTTTGCGATCAGAACGCGCTCCAACTTTTGAATCTCGAGCACGATGGGATCAGGCGATCTTGCCTGCTCCCATCGTGCTCTAGGGAGCTAAAGGATGAGGCTCGACCTCGTGCTGCCCAACGAGGGCGACTACATGCTGGAGGCCCTGAACGCGGGGCCCCATTTCGAGGCCATGGGGTGGGAGGGCCTGTGGCTCTCCGACCACGTGCTCGGCATCGCCGAGGACCATCTGCACGAGTCCAGCTGGACCGAGATCATGGTCTCGATGGCCCATCTGGCCGCCCAGACCAAACGCATCCGGATCGGCTCCGGCATCGTCGTCCTGCCCTATCGCGACCCGGTGATGACCGCCAAGATGATCGCCAGCCTCGACCACCTCTCCGGCGGCCGCATCGATTTCGGCGTCGGCGTCGGCTGGCTGCGAGCCGAATACCAGGCCCTGGGGCGCGGTGACGTCTACGACCAGCGCGGCCCCTACACCGACGAGATGCTCGACGTCATCCTGGCCTGCTGGAAGGGCGGAACGGTCGAGCACCACGGCAAGTGGTTCGACTTCGGCCCCGTCGTCTTCGAGCCGCCGCCGTTGCAGGGCGCGCGCGTCCCCCTGTGGATCGGCAGCCTGAACACCACGGGCGCGCCGATCCGCCGGGTGGCGAAATACGCCGACTACTGGCACCCCAGCGAACTCAACACCTCGGGCGGCCACCTGACCCCGGAGGAATTCCGCGACGCCGGCGAGCGGCTGGACGAGATGGCCGCCCGCTTGATCCCCCGCACCCTGCGCATCAAATGCGACGGCGAGCCCGCCCAGGTCATCGACCGCCTGCACCGGTTCGCCGAAGCCGGCTGCATCCAGGTCGCCTGCTCGTTCCTCAGCGGCTCGCCGACCTTCGCCGCGTTCGAACAAAACGCCGGCCGCTTCTACGCAGCCGCCCAGAGCCTGCGGGAGGCTTAAGGCCGACCAGGGGCCGGGGGTGAAATGCGATGAGCAACGGTCAACTGGATCTCCTCGTCCTCGTGTTACTCGGCTTGCATCTGGCCGTGCTGGCGCTGGGGCTGATGCGACGTGGACGCCCGGCGGTGCTGTGGTTGAGCGGGGGCGATGCGGCGGCCGCGCTGGCGTCGCTTGCCTTCCATCCCATGGCGTTCCGTCCGCCGGTCGACTGGCCCATGGTCGCATTCGCGGCGTTTGAGATCGCGGTCCTGGCCGTCGTCGTCATGGCCGTCCGAGGCGTCCGCGCCGCCAACGTGGCGATCTGGCTCGCTTTCACCGCGCATCTGGTCGGGAGCGGCCTGGCGGTCGCCTTTGCGCTGACCTTCAAGATCAACCGCCTGTTTTAGATCGGTGAGAAGCGCACAATCGCGCCACGGGGTGACAAGGGAGGGAATGAAGATGGCGCGGACGATCCTGATCACCGGTGGAGCGAGCGGCCTCGGGCGCGCGATGGTGGAAGGACTGCTGCCCGACGGGCATCGGGTCGCGATCGGCGATCTCAACCAACAGTCGATCGAGGAGACCTTGGCCGCGAACGGCGACGCCGGCGAACGCCTTGCCGCCTTCCAGGTCGACCTGGCCTCCCCGGGCGCGTGCGAACGGCTCGTGGCGGATGTGGAGGCGCGGTTCGGGCCGATCGACGTGATCGTCAACAACGCCGGCATCGGCAGCGCCGCCGTGAACGATCAAGGCCAGCCGCGCCGCTTCTGGGAGGCGCCTCCCGAGATCTATGACCGCATCTTCGCGGTCAACGCCACAGCGCCATTCCGGCTCGCCTCGATCCTGGCGCCGGGCATGATCGAGCGCGGCTGGGGGCGGATCGTCAACGTCACCACCGGCCTGCAACCGATGCTCCGAGTCTGCTTCTACGGCGGATCGAAGGCCGCCACCGAAGCCCACACCTCGTGTATGGCGCTCCAGCTGGAAGGGAGCGGCGTCACCGCCAATGTCATCACGCCCGGGGGCCATACCTACACCGCGATGACCAGGAATTCCGGCATTCCCGAGCAGCAGATGTACAAGGCCACGATCATGGCCGGCCCGATCCGCTGGCTCGCGTCGGACGCCTCGAACGGCGTCAACGCCAGACGGTTTGTCGGTCGGCTATGGGACAACAGCCTTCCGCCCGACGCCGCGGCGGAGATCGCTGGTTTTCCGGTCGCCTGGACCGGCTTCGGGGCGTCGCAGACCGCCAGCCTTCACGAGCAAGCTTAGAACGTGGCTTACCTCTGAGCTGGGGACGACGAATGGCCCGCCGAGGCGTCCTCGGTCGCCTGCCACGACAAGGGCGCGGATGGATAGCCCGCCCGCGCCCTTGCCGGTTCAGCGTCAGAAACTGAAAGCCCTAATTTCCGAAGTTGTACTTCACCCGGACACCGAACATCCGCGGCGTGCCGAGCTGGGCGGTCTGGAAGCCGAGCTGGGCGTCGAGGATGTAGTTGAAGTAATGCTTCTGGAGCACGTTGTTGCCGAACACCGTGACATCGACCGGTGACCCGAAGAAATCCTTCCAGGTCAGGTTGAGGTCGAGCAAGGCCCGCTCCTTCAGGAACGAATAGCCGGTGAGCTTGCCCGCAGAATCCCGCTGGTTGAAGGTCGTCACCTGCTTGCTCGTATAGGTATAGGTCGTTCCGAGTGTGATCCGGCCGATGTTTTCATCCAGCGGAAGCGTGTAGGCGAGGTTCACCGAGAGCTTGTGCTTGGGCGTGTATTGCAGCGGGTCGCCCTCACGAATGCCGACCCCCGGAACGATCATGTAGGGGCTGCTTGCGCTGATCGTCGGTTGGGTGAGCTTTTTGACCTTTGTGTTCAGGTAGGCGTAGCCGGCGCTGACCACGAAGTCGTGCAGCACCTCGACCGAGGATTCGACTTCAAGGCCGTAGATCCGCGACTTGCCGGCGTTGTTCACGCCGACCGCGTTCGGAACGGTGCCCGCCACCTTCGGCACGATCGACAGCGGCACCTGCTGATTACGGAAGTCGTTGTAGAAGGCGGCGACGTTGAAGGTGCCCCTGACCGCGCCGTTGAACGTGGCCTTCAGGCCGGTTTCATAGGTGTCGACCTTTTCCGGCCCGTAGGTGCGGAATTCCGATGGCATCTGCAGCGCGGTGCCGCCTGAACGGTAGCCGCGCGCCCATTTCACGTAGATGAGCGTGTCGTCGTTCGGCTTGTAGTCGAGGTCGAGAAGCCAGGTGGGCGCGTCCGACTTCGCCGTCACCGCGACCAGGCAGTTGTTGGCCAGGTTGTCGTTCGGATTGGTGCACCTCACCGGGCCCGCCGTCACATAGTCCACGGCGTTCGCGGCGAAGGGGTTGTAGGCGATGGCGAAGGTGCGTCCGTTGCCTCGCGCATTGATCCGGTCCCAGGTGTACCGCAGGCCGCCGGTGAGCTTCAGCTTGTCGGTGAGGTCGTAGGTCGCCTGGGTGTAGAGGCCGATCGAACGGGACGCCTTGGTGCCCGCAGGTTGGCCCAAGCTGCCGAACCCGAAGAACGGGTTGGCGCAGACGAAATCATAGTTGGGGCAGATCGCCAGGCCGGGCGAGAGCGAGGCCTTGATCTCGCTGCCGATCGGCGTGCTGTTTTCGTAATAGCCCCCAGCTTGCCAGGCCAGCTTGCCGTCGAGGGCCTTGCCCTGGAATTGCAGCTCCTCGGTGAAGGTCCGCTGGTGCGAGAAGTGCCCGCCCGGGCTCGGGTTGATGCCGGAAAGGGCCATGAAGGTGCCGACCGGGAAGGGCTTGAACACCGGCGTCGGCGTCCCGGGCGGCAGTCGGGGCGCTATCGCGAGATTGATGAACGTCTGCCCGAAGGGGTTGAAGTCGGCGAGGTCGAACGCCGTGCCGAAGACCATGCTTCGTGAGTCGTAGGTCAGCTCGCCATAGCTGACGATGTTCTTGACCGTCAGGTTCTCGCTGGCGTGCCAGGTCGTCGTGTTGATCAGCTGCATCACCTTCTGCTTGGTGAAGGGGTCGCCGATGATGCCCTCGGTGGAATAGAAGTCGCGCTTGCCGCCGGGCGAGTAGCGCTCGAGCTGCTTGGCGGCCAGGTACCCGAACGGCGAGGCGAAGGGGTTGACGGCCGATGACGGCAGCGACGCGTACATGGTGTTGAATTCACCATTGTTGTCGTCGTTCGAGTACGTCCCGATCGTGTAGTTCTCAAGATTGGGCGTTATGTCGAGGACCATACTGGCGCGAAACGCCGTGTAGTCGACGTCGCTGAAGTGGCGCTTCCCAATATTCAGGTTGTTCTTGACGAAGCCCTGGCGCTTCTGCCGGTCCATGCCGAAACGGAAGCGGGCGGCGTCAGTGATCGGGAAGTTCACCACGGCCTCGACGCGGCGAAGGTCATGGTTGCCGACGGACCCTTCGACATAGCCTTCGAAATGGTCGGACGGCTTGTTGGGCACGAGCAGAATCGTGCCGCCCGTCGTGTTGCGGCCGAACAGGGTGCCCTGGGGACCCTTGAGGATCTGCACGTTCTGCAAGTCGAAGAACGACCCCGCGCCGGCGCCGTCGCCGACCGAGGACTGGCTCTGGGCCCCGCGCGGTGAGACGACGTCGGCGAAGAACACGCCGACCGTCGGCGCGGTCCCCTGGTCGGTGTTGAAGCCCCGCAACGAGAAGACGGCCGAGCTCGACCCCAGCGGGTTGCTCGATCCAAGCGACGGCGTGTAGAGCGCCAGGTCGCTGGCGTTGACGATGTTCTGCTTGGCGATCTGCTCCTGGCTGAAGACCGTCATCGAGATCGGAACGTCCTGCAGGCGCTCCTCCGTCCGCCGCGCCGTAACCACGACTTCGGTGACGCTGGGCTCATCGGCGGCCCTGGCCGGCCTGGACTGGGCGTAGGTCGGGGCCGCGTGGACGAGGCACAGGGTGCTCGTGGCCGCCAACAGAGCTGTACGTAAAGCGATCTTCATTTGAACCCTCCCATGATTTTTTAATAAAAACAGACCACTGGGCCGCTTCTGACTGCGAGCGGCGATGCCTTAGTCGAGCCTCCCCGCCGCCGCGACCGGCCTCGGGCGTGTGTTCATCGCCGCGCCCGCCGATATCGCTGTGTGGAGCCCCGACGACGCGCAGTCCGCGCGTTCCGAGGTCGGGTCGTCATGGTCCGCCTGCACGGCGACCTTGCCGGCGTTTCCCGCGGCCCATTGCGCTATACGATAGACCATCATCCCCTGCCCATTTCGCTCCGATTCAACCCGGACGCCCCGCTGCAAGAGAGGCGAGCAGTTATCCAACCGAAGACTCACCACCGTCGAGGGCGGTTCAATTAGTATAACAATACCCCGTCAGTTCTCTTTTGCACAGGCCTGTCTGGCCCCCGAGGCCACATATGTGGACATGCCGGCTGACGGCCGCCTTCGACGCGCTTGATGGCTGAGGTTCAGGTCGGCGCGGACGCCCCTGCCTGGGAACCTGCGCCGCGCGGCGGGGAACCCGCGTCAGGCCGCGCTCGTTAACGCTCGTTGCTCCATCGGAGCCGAGCCCTAGGCGATGGCGAACACGGAGGTCACGCCATGTCTTTCATCTGCTACGTCCACCATCTCGACGCGGGAACGCCGTACATGGAAGTCCTGGGAACCAGCGAGCTTGCTGAAGCCCAGATCCGTGCGGCTGAGCTGCTCCACGAGCATCCGGGCAGCGTGGCGGCCGAAATCTTCCAGGACGATGTTTCGGTCGCGCGGATCACCTCCGCCGCCCACGGCTGAGGTCGTCGCTTACTGGCCCATCACTTACTGAAACGGCGCGACGCTCAGCCAGCCCGCCAGAGCCGCGACGCAGCCGAACGTCGTGATGACCAGGGTGCGGGGGAAATTCTGCGCGCTGAAGCTGCTGCGGGACAGGCGACGTTGCCTGCGCGGAAGAGCGCCCCAGCAAGTCGATTGCCGAGCCTGAATCATGGCGACCTCCAATTCTGGAGCCGCCCACCCAACATCCCGCCCGATAGGAAAACCGCCGTTCATTAACAAAATGCTAACCAAGATCGCGGTGTCGGGGGCTTCCCTCGGGGTTTGAGGCGACGTGTCGCAGCCCTTCCCACGGGATTTCAGGCGCGGCCTCGTCGCTCAACACCCCAAAAGGCGGAAACCCGACCGAGGTGAACGCCGTTATCCATGCAGCTGCGCTGAGAGGAAACGGCATGCCCGAGTATCGGCTCTATCTCCTGAGCGCTACAGGCGCGATCCGCTATCCGCCTGTGATCGTCGATTGCGCCGACGATGAAGCGGCCCTGTCCTCGGCGCGCGAGGCCGAGCACCGTCACGTCGTCGAGGTCTGGGAAAAGAACCGCATGGTCGGCCGCGTTTTCGGGCCGTGGCGCCCGCCGGACGAAGCGCAGCCCCGACACAATCTCTGAGCGTCGGCCTTCCCGCCTAAAGCTGACATCGCCGCCCCAAGGGGTTAGGACCAGATCAGCAAGAAAAGCGGGGAGAGCGGCCGATGATGACTGGGGCCCAGTACCGGGCGTCGCTGGCGGACGGCCGGCGCGTCTATATCAACGGGGAGCGGGTCGAGGACCTCGCCGCCCACCCCGACCTCGCCATTCCGATCGCCCAGGCCGCCGAGGGCTACGACCGGTTCTATTCGCCCGAGCCCGGCGCGGTGAACCCGTTCCTCCAGCCGCCTGAGACCGCCGACAGCCTGCGCAACCGCGGCGCGCGCTACGTGGACACTTTGCTCCACACCACCTTCACCTGCGCCATCACCTTCCAGACCGCGGGCGAGCGGATCGCCGAGCGCCGTCCCCAGGGGCGCGAGGCCATCCGCGGCTATCTCGACGACGTCCGGCGTAACGACCTGCGCATCACCGAGTGCATCACCGACGCCAAGGGCGACCGCTCCCTGCCGCCCTCCAAGCAGGCCGATCCGGACGCCTATCTGCGCGTCGTGGACCGCCAGAAGGACGGGGTCGTGATCCGCGGCGCCAAGCTGCATGTCTCCCTCGCCGGCATCGGCCACGAACTGGCGATCATGCCCACCAAGGCGATGAAGCCCGGCGAGGAGGACTACGCCGTCGCCTGCTCCGTGCCGGTCAACGCGCCCGGCGTGAAGATCATCAGCGTCGGCGGGGCCCCCACGGGCGACATGCGCGACACGCCGGTGGCCGCGCGCCGCCACCTGCCGCAGAGCTTCGTCATCTTCGACGACGTGTTCGTGCCCAATGACCGGCTGTTCCTGGACGGCGAGATCGAGCACGCTGCGACCTTCGCCCATGCGCTCGGCCTGTGGCTTCGGGCCAGCACCCTCTCCAGCCTGGCCGAGGAAGCCGACCTGCTGGTGGGCCTGGCCCAGCTCGTGGCCGAGGCCAACGGCCTGGAGCGCGCCGCGCACGTCCGCGACAAGATCTCCGACATGGTGATGCACGCCACCCTGGTGCGCGCCACCCTCGAGGCCGCCATCGCCACCGGGACCGTGCAGCCCGACGGCCTGCTGCTGCCCAACGAGCTCTACGCCAATGCGGGCAAGTACCTCGCCTCCGCCGAGCATTCGCTGATGGTCCGCCACCTCGTGGACATCGCCGGCGGCTCGGCCCTGACGGTCCCCTCCACCAAGGACCTGGAGAACCCGGAGACCGGGCCGCTGCTGCGCAAATACATGGCCGGCAAGGCGGGGATCGACGGCGACTACCGCATGCGGCTGTTCCACGCCGTCCGTGACTTCACCGCCTCCGATCAGGCGGGTCGGATCAGCGTCGCCAAGCTGCACGGCGGCGGCGGCCTCTACGCCCAGAAGATCGTCGCGCGCGGACGCTACGACATGGAGCGGTCCAAGGCCGTGGCGCAGGCGGCGGTGGGGCTCACGCCCGAAGCCTAAGGTCAGAACTTAATTAGAGAATTGAATTTATTATAGATCGTCATCCTCGGGCTTGTCCCGAGGACCCATATGTGGACGGCCCCCTGCTTGCAAGGTGAGGCGCAGGTTGGCTCACGATCGGATTGCTTGCGCCCATATGTCCGGTCTGAGGGTGCTGTTGGCCC